>OHQA01000011.1_pt1 | contig 254622 bp, 187 predicted proteins | sample 1577921 | NCBI WGS metagenome assembly OHQA01 (sample SAMEA3879570, study PRJEB24766) | human gut metagenome | biome: human-associated habitat; feature: feces | place: USA | collected 1985/1987 | reverse complement strand
GAAAAACAGGAGAGGTTTTAACTTCCCCTAAAAAAGACATGTACATAATGCATGGGTGGGAAGGAAAAAACAAGAATATGTAAACAATATTCTACAAAAAAGATAGAAGACTGGGAGAGTTGAACGAAAAAATCAAGAGAAAAGCTTTGCTTTACGTGAGCTTTTCTCTTGATTTTTTAGAAAGAGGAACATTTACTGAATATCTCTAAATAGTGTTAGCAATTCCGTTGCTAATGAAAACGCTCCGTCGTAGTGATTACGATGGGGCGTCTTCATTATAGTTAGTGTATGTTACAGTATAGTATGTTTTAGTAAACTGATTACTTTTTGAAACCGTTTGCTGTGGAGGTTTGCTTACACTTGTCGCATAGCCAATGCCTTATTCTCCGCAGCTTCCATAATTTCCCGTTCTCCGGGTCCTTTATCGTTAATACCGCAAAGATGAAGAATTCCGTGGATAATGACACGGTGCAGTTCGTTGTCATAAGAAGCGCCAAATTGCTCCGCGTTAGTGCGTATTGTGTCCAGGCTAATGAATAAGTCGCCTGATAAACGATCGCCTTCACAATAATCAAAAGTAATGATGTCCGTGTAGTAGTCATGTTGCAGATACTGACGGTTTACCTCTAGAATCTTTTCGTCCGAGCAGAAGATATAAGCGATTTCACCGAGTCTTTTCCCGTAAGAAGCAGCTACGGCTTTTATCCATTCCGTAGTCTCACGTTTCTTGATATCAGGCATTTTTACGCCTTCTGTTTGATAAGTTACAGCCATAATTGAATGTTATGATTTAAAAGAAAAATAAATAACTGATTAAGATAGCGGCTATGATACCCGAGAAGTCTGCTATCAGACCGCAAGTCACCGCATTACGAGTCTTGGTGATCCCCACACTGCCGAAATAAACGGCCAGAATGTAGAATGTAGTGTCCGAAGCTCCGCGTACTACACAACTCATGCGCCCTACAAACGAATCCGGTCCCAGTTCTTTCATCGTATCAATCATCAGGCCGTTTGCACCGCTGCCACTAAGTGATTTCATCAGTGCAGTAGGCAAGGCTCCGACAAAGCTTGTATCAACCCCACATAGACCTACTATATAACCGATGCCTCCCACCAGAAAATCCATTGCTCCTGAAGTGCGGAACACTGCAATTCCTACAAGAAAAGCAACCAGATAAGGGATGATGCGCACAGCCGTCGTAAACCCTTCTTTAGCTCCCTCTACAAATGAATCGTATACATTGATTTTTTTCCTGACTCCCGTCAAAATAAACAGGATGATGACACTAAACAGCAGAATATTCGCTATCAATGTAGAATAAGTACCCATATCCTCTCGTGAAACGCTTAGGAACAGATAAATCAAGCCGGAAAAGAAAAGGCAGATAACGCCCATTAAAAGGAGAATAGGCTTATTGATTAAGTTTATCTTTTGAGCGATGCTGACTGCTATGACTCCTACTAGAGTTGAAATGAAAGTACTTAGCAGGATAGGGATAAATACATCTGTAGGCTGTGCAGCCCCCATTTGTGCACGATACACCATGATACTGATCGGAATGATGATAAGGCCGGATGTATTAATCACCAAAAACATAATCATCGGATTGGAAGCAGTGTCCTTTTTCGGATTCAGTTCCTGCAGCTCTTTCATCGCTTTCAGCCCCAATGGGGTGGCTGCATTGTCGAGGCCAAGCATATTGGCAGACATATTCATGAAGATGGACCCTAACACCGGATGTCCCTTAGGAATATCCGGAAACAGTCGGCAAAGCACCGGACTAAGAAAGCGAGCCAGTGCGTTAATCAATCCACTGTTTTCTCCGATTTTCATGATGCCCAGCCAAAGAGCCAGTACGCCTGTAAGTCCCAGGGATATCTCGAAAGCTGTCTTTGAAGAATCGAATGTAGCGTTCATGATAGCTGTAAATATTTCCGTATCTCCCAGAAAAATCACTTTTACAAGGGCGATGATAAAGGCGACGACAAAAAATCCTATCCAAATGTAATTTAGAACCATAGTTGATAGCGTGTATATAGATAGTGCAAAAGTAGTTATTACGTTTCAAATAAACTAAATCTTCGTCTTTCTTATACTGAAAATGAATGTAAATCTCTATCTTTGTCTCCTACTTTTCAAGAAATAAATGGAACAGGAAGATTTTAACATACGCGAACATCAGCTTACTTCAAAAGAACGGGATTTCGAGAATGCACTCCGTCCGTTAAGCTTTGAAGACTTCAGCGGGCAGGACAAGGTGGTGGAAAACCTTCGCATTTTTGTGAAGGCGGCACGCTTGCGTGGCGAAGCACTCGACCATGTGCTGTTGCATGGCCCTCCCGGATTAGGAAAAACAACTCTTTCAAATATTATCGCCAACGAATTGGGAGTCGGTTTTAAAGTAACTTCCGGTCCGGTGCTAGATAAACCGGGTGACCTGGCTGGTGTATTGACCAGCCTCGAACCGAACGACGTGCTTTTTATTGATGAAATTCATCGTCTGTCGCCCGTAGTGGAAGAATATCTTTATTCGGCCATGGAAGATTACCGCATCGATATTATGATTGATAAGGGACCTTCGGCACGCAGTATCCAGATCGATTTGAATCCTTTCACGCTGGTTGGTGCAACCACGCGTAGCGGTCTGTTGACGGCTCCGCTTCGTGCACGTTTTGGTATTAACCTTCATTTGGAGTATTATGACGATGATATTTTGAGCAATATCATCCGTCGTTCTGCGTCCATACTGGATGTACCTTGCTCGGTACGTGCAGCCTCGGAGATTGCTTCCCGCAGTCGTGGGACGCCCCGTATTGCTAATGCTTTGCTTCGCCGGGTACGTGATTTCGCACAGGTGAAAGGCACTGGCTCTATCGATACGGAGATTGCCCAGTTTGCACTGGAAGCATTGAATATCGACAAGTACGGACTGGATGAGATAGACAACAAGATACTTTGTACCATTATAGATAAGTTTAAAGGCGGTCCTGTCGGTATAACGACCATTGCTACGGCTTTAGGAGAAGATGCGGGAACCATCGAGGAAGTTTACGAACCTTTCCTGATAAAAGAAGGATTCATGAAACGTACTCCCCGCGGACGTGAGGTAACCGAACTTGCCTATAAGCATTTGGGAAGAAGTCTTTATAGCGGAAACCAGAAAACGTTGTTTGGTGATTAATGATCGTTTAATCATTGACCACCAAACAACTAATCACTAATAAAAATGGCAGAATTAAAATCATTGGCAAAAGACACTGCAATTTATGGTGCAAGCAGTATTATAGGGAAATTCCTCAATTATCTGTTGGTGCCTGTCTATACGATCTCCCTTCCGGCTTCGAGCGGTGGCTATGGGGTAATCACTAATATGTATGCCATTGTAGCTTTATTACTCGTATTGCTGACTTTTGGTATGGAAACCGGTTTTTTCCGTTTTGCAAATAAGGGAGATGATGATCCGAATCGGGTATATTCTACCTCTTTGTTGATGGTGAGTAGTGTCTCTCTTACTTTTTTACTTCTCTGTCTTCTGTTTTTGTCTCCTATTGCCGATTTATTCGGTTATGGAGAACATCCTTGGTATTTAGGGATGATGCTCATCGTGATTGCGATGGACGCTATACAAGCCATTCCTTTTGCATATCTGCGTTATAAGAAACGCCCCATCAAGTTTGCGGGGCTGAAGCTACTCTTTATATTTATCAGTATTTCTCTGAATATCATTTATTTCGTGGTTCTGAAAGGTACGGATGTAGGAGCTGCTTTCTTGATAAATTTGATTTGTTCGTTTACGGTGATGATGGGACTAATACCGGAATTTCGTGCTTTCCGTTATTGCATTGACCGTTCTTTGATGAAACGAATGCTCTATTATTCGTTTCCGATGTTGATTCTCGGTATTGCCGGAATCTTGAACCAGGTAGCCGATAAGATAATTTTCCCGTTTGTCTATCCGGATGAGGCTGAAGCAGCCGTGCAACTTGGTATTTACGGGGCAACCAGTAAGATAGCCATGATTATGGCAATGTTTACCCAAGCCTTCCGTTTTGCTTATGAGCCCTTTGTGTTTGGTAAGAGCAAGGATAAGGGTAACAAACAGATGTATGCACAGGCTATGAAGTTCTTTATCATTTTCACCGTGCTTGCTTTCCTGGCGGTGATGTTCTACTTGGATATTTTGCGGTATGTCATAGGCCGTGATTATTGGGAGGGACTTCGTGTAGTTCCTATTGTGATGATTGCCGAGATGTTTATGGGTATTTATTTCAACCTTTCTTTCTGGTATAAGTTGACGGATGAGACCAAATGGGGAGCTTACTTCTCGCTGATTGCTTGTCTCATTGTCGTACTGATGAATATTTTCTTGATTCCTATATATGGGTATATGGCTTGTGCCTGGGCAGGTTTCACCGGTTATGCTGTGGCTATGCTTCTGTCCTACTTTGTCGGTCAGAAGAAATACCCTATCGGGTATGACCTGCGGGGAATCGGTTGCTATGTGGCGTTAGCTGCCGTTTTGTACATTCTCGGGGAACAAGTGCCTATCTCTAATCTTGTGCTCCGTCTTGCTTTCCGTACCGTACTTTTATTGCTATTTATAGCTTATATTATCAAAAAGGATTTACCATTGAGTCAGATTCCTGTTATTAATCGCTTTATAAAGAAGAAATAACTATGAAGACAGATGAACGTAATAAGTTTGCTATCAAGTCCTTTCTGGGAGAATATCTGGACTTGAAAAAAGACAAGGATAACGAACTGGCCACCGTGGATTCTATCCGTAAAGGTGTAGAGTTCAAAGGTGCCAATTTATGGATCCTGATTTTTGCCATCTTTATGGCATCACTCGGATTGAATGTAAACTCTACTGCAGTAATTATCGGTGCCATGTTGATTTCTCCACTGATGGGACCTATTATGGGAGTAGGACTCTCTGTCGGACTGAACGACTTCGAATTAATGAAACGCTCTTTAAAGAGCTTTCTCATAACGACCGCTTTCAGTGTGACGACGGCCACTATCTTCTTCCTTCTTGCCCCTATTGCTGGTTCACAGTCAGAACTGCTGGCACGTACATCGCCCACTATTTATGATGTATTCATCGCGCTTTTTGGTGGTTTGGCAGGTGTGGTAGCTCTCTCTACCAAGGAAAAAGGAAATGTGATTCCGGGAGTTGCTATCGCTACTGCATTAATGCCGCCGCTTTGTACGGCAGGATACGGATTGGCGTCCGGTAATCTGATTTATTTTTTGGGAGCCTTCTATCTCTATTTCATCAACTCCGTATTTATCAGTCTAGCTACTTTTCTCGGTGTCCGTGTGATGCACTTCCAACGGAAAGAGTTTGTAGATAAAACCCGTGAGAAGACTGTACGCAAGTACATTGTTCTAATCGTCATTCTGACGATGTGTCCGGCTGTTTACCTGACCTACGGCATTATAAAAAGTACTTTCTACGAAGCGGCAGCCAATCGTTTTATTAACGAACAGCTGGGATTTGACAATACGCAGGTACTCGACAAAAAGATCAGTTATGAACATAAAGAAGTCCGCGTTGTCCTGATCGGCTCTGAGGTGCCGGATGCGTCCATCTCCATCGCTCGCAGCAAATTGAAAGAATATAAGCTGGACGATACAAAGTTAATTGTATTGCAGGGTATGAATAATGAAGCGGTAGATGTGTCTTCCATTCGTGCTATGGTGATGGAAGACTTCTACAAGAACAGCGAGCAACGGCTTCAGGAACAGAAAGTGAAGATTTCCCAACTGGAGAAAACTTTGGAAGAATACAAGACATATGATGCAATGAGCCGTAAACTGGTTCCTGAGTTGAAGGTACTTTATCCTTCCATTACCACTCTTTCCATTGCTCATTCACTTGAGGTACGGGTTGATTCGTTGAAAACGGATACAGTCACATTGGCTGTATTGAAATTCTCCAAACGCCCCTCCGTTGCCGAGAAAGAGAAAATCTGCGAATGGCTGAAAGCTAGGGTGGGAGCCAAGCAGTTGCGACTGATTACAGAATAATGAATCTAAAAATAAGAACATGAAATTCAGACTAACCGCCGTCGTGCTTCTTTCTATCTGTCTCTCGAATGCTTTTGCCGATGAGGGAATGTGGTTGTTGGGAAACCTTAAAAAGAACAAGCAGACAGAACGGGTGATGAAAGATCTTGGTTTGCAGATGCCTGTAAACAAACTTTATAATCCGAAGAAACCGTGTCTTGCGGATGCTGTGGTTAGCTTTGGAGGTTTTTGCTCGGGAGTGGTGGTCTCGGACGACGGGCTGGTTTTTACTAACCATCACTGCGGGTTCAGCAGTATTCAGCAACACTCTTCGGTGGAGCGCGATTATCTGAAAGATGGCTTCGTGGCGCGTAGCCTTCAAGAAGAACTGCCGAATCCGGAGTTGTATGTCCGTTTTCTGCTTCGCACGGAAGATGTCACCAAGCGGGTACTGTCTGCTGCCAAATATGCCAGAACAGAAGCGGAACGCAGGGTAGCCGTCGACTCTATCATGAATGTAATCGGAATGGAAGTTTCCGAAAAGGATTCTACCTTGACCGGTGTTGTAGACGCTTATTATGCGGGAAATGAATTTTGGCTTTCCGTCTATCGGGATTATAATGATGTACGCCTGGTTTTTGCTCCTCCTTCTTCTGTCGGTAAATTCGGGTGGGATACGGATAATTGGATGTGGCCGCGTCATACTGGTGATTTTAGCGTATTCCGTATTTACGCCAATGCCCAAAACGGTCCGGCGGACTATTCCCCCGAAAACGTTCCCTATCACCCCGAATATGTAGCTCCTATCTCTCTGGATGGCTATAGGGAAGGCTCGTTCTGCATGACGCTTGGTTATCCGGGAAGTACGGAACGTTATCTTTCTTCGTACGGTATCGAAGAAATGATGAACGGCATTAATCAGGCTATGATTGATGTGCGTGGAGTGAAGCAGGCTATCTGGAAGCGGGAGATGGACCATCGTCCGGATATTCGTATCAAATATGCTTCAAAGTACGACGAGAGCTCTAACTACTGGAAAAACAGCATTGGAACAAATAAGGCTATCAAACATTTGAAAGTTCTGGAAAAGAAACGGGCGGCTGAGGCTGCGCTTCGCGAATGGATTCAATCTCATCCGGCGGAAAGAGAAAAGCTTCTTCGTCTTTTTTCTTCTTTGGAATTGAGCTACAGCGGTCGTCGGGAGACAAATCATGCCTTAGCCTATTTCGGTGAAGCATTTATTAATGGTCCTGAACTGGTTCAGCTTGCCTTGGAAATCCTGAATTTCGATTTTGAGGCGGAAGAGAAGCAGGTAGTTACACGTATCAAGAAACTATTGGAGAAATATGACAATCTGGATCTTGCCATTGACAAAGAAGTCTTTGTCTCCATGCTCAAAGAATATCAGGCAAAAGTAGACAAGAAGTATCTGCCTGCCATGTATGAGAAGATTGATACGCTTTACAACGGGAACATTCAGGCCTATGTGGATTCTCTGTATGCCACGTCCCAAATAACCTCTTCCAAAGGTCTGAAACGTTTCTTGGAGCGGGATACTACCTATAACTTATTTGAGGATCCGGCTGTAGCTTTAAGTCTCGATCTGATAGTGAAGTATTATGAGATGAATCAAAGTATTTCTGAGGCTTCCGAACAGATAGAACAGGGGGAGCGTGTGTTCAATGCTGCCATGCGTCGTATGTATGCCGACCATAACTTCTACCCCGACGCTAATTCTACCATGCGTTTGAGCTTTGGGACGGTGAACGGTTACTCACCTTTTGACGGAGCTGTTTATGATTATTATACGACTGTAAAAGGAATCTTTGAAAAGGTGAAAGAGCACGCCGGAGATATTGACTTTGCTGTCCAGCCGGAACTGCTGAGTCTGTTTTCTTCCGGTGATTTCGGTAGATATGCTAATGAAAAGGGGGATATGAGTGTTTGCTTTATCTCTAACAATGATATTACGGGAGGAAATTCCGGCAGTGCCATGTTTAATGGTAAAGGGGAATTGTTGGGACTGGCATTCGATGGTAATTGGGAAGCAATGAGCAGTGATATTGTCTTTGAACCCGAACTTCAACGTTGTATAGGTGTAGACATCCGTTATGTACTTTTTATTATAGAAAAGTACGGAAAAGCAGGGAATCTTATCAAGGAGTTGAAAATAGCCAAATAAAACAGTTTATATGTATATATACCGAAGTCTTTTTCACCACAGATTACACGGATTAACACAGATTAAGAGAGGAGAAACGTTTTATTCTTTTCTTTCTTTCTTCAATTCACGTTTAATCTTCGTCTTAATCTGTGTTAATCCGTGTAATCCGTGGTGAATCTATTTCTTCGGTTTTCTGCGTGCCCATCCTTCTTCGCTGAAGTCAGGCTCTTTATCTTTGAAGAATGCTTGCCAATCATCCTTCTTTTTAGGACCACGTGCGTTTGCGTATCCTCGTTCGGCACGGCTTGGTTTCTCTTTCTTGCCCGCTTTGGAACCTTTTACCGAGACCTCTTTGGACTTTCTATCCTTATTCTCGCGGCGTGGGGCACGTTCTTTACCTCCTTCTTCGTTGGATACTTCCACTACCACTTTGCGTCCGTTCCATTTACTGCGACTTAAAGCTTTTACTACATTGATCGTCTCCTTTTCCGGAACTTCGAAGAAAGAGAAGTTCTGCATCAGGTCGATACGTCCAAGCTCAATACGTCCGCGTGTATTGCTGTTGAGCAGACCGATAAGATCGCTAGGGAAGAAACTGTCCGTCTTACCCAAGTTGATGAACAGACGGTTGAAGCCCGGAGCGGCTTTCCTGCTTCTTTTCTCGAAACCACCTTCTTTGCGATCACCCCGTCCGGCACGTTCTCCGCGACTGTTGGTCGGGATCTCTATTTCGGCACGGTTACGGTAATATTCAGCGAAACGGTTGAACTCATGCGACACCATGCGTTTAATCAAGTCTTCCTTGCTTAACCATTCCAGTTTGCGGTAAATGTCCGGCATGAACTCGGCAATCTCTTCCTCATTGACTTTCACCTTTTCAAGTTCGTCAATCACTTTCAGCAACTGCTTCTGACAGATTCCGGCTGCCGTCGGCATTTCGCCCGGAATGAATTTTTTGCCGATAATGCGCTCTATCTCGCGCATCTTTCCTTTCTCGCGAAGGTTGATGATAGCGATAGAAGTACCAGTCTTTCCGGCACGTCCCGTACGACCGCTACGGTGGGTATAACTTTCCGTGTCATCCGGCAATCCGTAATTGATGACATGAGTCAGGTCGTCCACGTCCAGACCACGGGCAGCTACGTCCGTAGCGACAAGCAGTTGCAAGTTGCGGATACGGAATTTCTGCATTACAGCATCGCGTTGCGCCTGCGAAAGTTCACCGTGCAGTGAATCGGCGTTATAACCCTCCTGCATCAGTTTGTCTGCAATCTCTTGAGTTTCCTTACGTGTGCGGCAGAAGATGATACCGTAGATCTGCGGATAATAGTCAACGATGCGTTTCAGCGCTTCGTATTTATCTTTGGCGTGCACCGTATAGGCAACGTGCTTTACGTTACTGGTGCTTTCGTTTTTACGGCCAATCGTGATTTCCTTTGCGTTCTGCAGGTAATTCTTTGAAATACGTGCGATTTCCGGGCTCATCGTTGCCGAGAAAAGCAATGTGTTACGCTCCTTTGGAACATCGGCAAGAATAGCGTTGATACTTTCCGTAAATCCCATGTTCAGCATCTCGTCCGCTTCGTCCATCACAACATTGCGGATGGTCGATAGAGATACGGTTTTGCGTTCCATCAAATCCAGCAAACGTCCGGGAGTGGCGACAATGATATGTACTCCCCTTTTCAAGCTGCGTATCTGACTGTCGATGGAAGAACCACCATATACAGGCAGCACTTTCAGTCCGTCAATGTATTTGGAATAGTCGTTCAGATCTCCTGCTATCTGGAGACAAAGCTCGCGGGTAGGGCAGAGGATAAGCGATTGTGGAATTCTGTTTTTTACGTCAATCTGTTGGAGCAAGGGCAAACCGAATGCGGCTGTTTTACCTGTTCCTGTCTGTGCAAGAGCTACTACATCATTATTTTCTCCTAAAAGGTACGGAATCACTTTCTCTTGTACCGGCATGGGATTCTCGTATCCCATTTCTTCAATTGCTCTACGTATTTCCGGAGAAACGCCAAGCTCTTCAAATGTCTTCATTAAATCTCTGTATATCTTTTATTTCGGCTGCAAAGATAGTCAATTTATTAACAATATGCTGCGTAACTGCCTTATTTCTTCTGTTGAAAGTCCGATTCCTTTCTCCAAATAGCTCTGTATGCTTCCATATTCTGACTCGATTTGGTCTTTGGCGGCATTCAGAAAGTCTTCTTTAGCCGAGTAAATGGTGGTAATTGCTTCCTGTGAATTTGCCGGTAACTCGTAGGCATATTTTGAAGCTTTGGGAATGTTGAAATAATCATTACTTAAACGATAATCGGACATAATCACGTCTTCATTGACCCCTAATGCGGCAAGCAGCAAGGCTGATACTACCCCTGTCCGTCCTTTTCCGGATGTACAATGAATCACAGCCGGATAACAGTCCGGATTGAGAAGTATGTCGAACACTTCTCTGAACTCTTTTTGGTAATTTGCTACTAATTTCCGGTTCATACGTTCTACCAACCGGTAAATCGTGTCGCTTTTTATTTTCTCTTTCCGGATTCCTTGCAGGATACTTTCCATATTTCCTGTCGGGATGGGGATATGGACTATTCTAAATTCCTTATCATCCAGTTGCGGGTAATTGTGGAGTTCTTCTTCGGAACGGAGATCTATGATAGTGCGTATACCCATATTTTTGAGTTCACGGCGCGAACCGGGAGAAATGCTGTCTATCTGTGCAGAACGATAGAGCATCCCCCAACTGATCATTTTCCCTGTATCGGTAGATTTATATCCTCCCAAATCGCGAAAGTTCTGTACGCCGGGAATATTGACATTGCGGGTAGCTACTCTGACCCGGTATTTGTTGTTGAATACCATCATATAGTAATAGCGTTGGGAAGGATCTTCGGTGATGATTGTCATTTTCCCGTCGGAGATATTACTCATTGCCACAGGAGATTCTTCAGGAATCAATGTGGGGGATGTGGAAGCATAGACTTGTACCTGTCCTTTCAGCAAGGGGGCTGTTTCCCATTTGATGACACTGTTTCCTACGTTATTTTCTTCACATACCACTGATATGGCCGGTGAGGTGCCGGAACAGGAGGAAAGCCCCAGTAGAATGGTAAGCCAACTTAACAGGTTCTTGTACATAGTTTTTTTGTCTGAGTAAATCATATACGCAAAGTTAGGAATTATTGGCAGATGTGGTAATTCCTTTGCGATAATTAGTCAATGTTAATAGTAATTTACGTGTTGAAAAAGGGCACTCTTTCATAACGAAAAAGTGCCCTGAATTGAATGGCCATTTTATAATTTATTTTACTGTATGCTGTTCAATAGATCTATTTTCCCTTCGTTGATTAACTTTAAAATGAGTTCACCAAATAGCGTGTTTTGCCATGCAAACCAGGCGCGTGTGAAGTTTTTAGGGTCATCTTTATGGAAAGATTCGTGCATGAATCCTGTTCCTGCGTCTGTATCCATCAGCATTTTTATGCAAGACTTAATCTCCTGATCGTCCTGACTGGTGAATGCCTTCATCATGATACTCATAGGCCATACCATATCATAACCGATGTGAGGTCCTCCAATACCTTCTCCTGCCTTTCCTTTGAAGAAGTAGGGGTTGTCTTTGCTCCATACAAAACGACGTGTGTTTTGATAAATAGGATCGTTAATGTCTACATCCTCCAGATAAGGCATTGCCAGCAGACTTGGTACGTTGGCGTCGTCCATTAAGAGATGATTTCCGAATCCGTCTACTTCGAAAGCATAGATTGTACCATATTTAGGATGATTGTAAGTTGCATATTTTTTTAATGCAGCTTCCACTTCTAATGCCAAATCTGTGCATTGTTTCGCCAGACTGGTGTTTTTGTTTACAACATTCAGAATTTCCGCAGCTTTCTTTAGAGAAGAAACAGCGAAGAAATTAGACGGTACGAGGAACTGTAAAGTTGTCGCATCGTCAGACGGACGGAAGGCTGAAACAATGAGTCCGACAGGATTCACAGGAGCACCTAAACCGTTGTTGTTTAATGTATCGAGTGCACGCTCCGTTTTGCGTTGAAATTTATAAGGTCCTACTCCCTCTTTGCGCTGTTGTTCCTTGAAAATTGTCAGTATGTTGGTGATAGCCTGTATCCATTCATTATCAAAGATGCTTGCATCACCGGTTTCTTTCCAATATTGATAGGCCAGACGTAGTGGGTAACATAGAGAATCTATTTCCCATTTACGTTCGTGCAGTTCCGGTTTCATGTCGGTCAGGTCGGACATCCAATCTCCTCCCACAGCCCCGTCATTGAAAGCATTGGCGTATGGATCGATATTTATACATTTAAATTGTCTGCGTATCACTCCTTCGAGCATTTTCTTCAATTCGGGGTCTTTATTCGCTAATTGTATATAAGGCCAAACCTGTGCTCCGGAGTCGCGTAACCACATGGCATGGATATCTCCTGTGTAGACGAAAGTATCAGGCTTACCGTCTGTTGTACGGTAATGAACTGTTGTCTCAAGAGTATTTGGAAAACAATTCTCGAACATCCATGCCAATTTTTGATTAGTAAGTAGCTTTTTCACCCTGGTGATTTCCGCTTCCACGGCTTTTGATGTAAAAAGCCGCTTGTTTACGGGTGGACGATTACTTTTATAAGCGGCAATTTCAACAGCTTGATTAACCACACTGGTATGATCCTTAGCCAGAATAAGTTCTGTAGCTTTAGCAGGACCTCCCATTAATAGGATGGTCGTGATGATACATATTCCGATATTTCTTTTCTTCATATCTCTATTGTTTTTAAGAGGGTTATTAAAAGTGATTATTATAAATCGATTCCGCCTAGTCTTCCATACATTTCTATGAAAGCAGCTTGTGTCAAGAGCCATTTTTTCTCGTTTTTATCTGTACCGCTCCAATCTGTCTGGAACAAGCCCCGTTCATCTCTGGCATGATGCCATGCGTAATCAAGACTTTTTTGGAAATCAGTTAGATAAGTCTTGTTATGGTCTATTTGATAAAGTTCAATGAAGCCTCTAAGCATAACGGCTGTGAACCAGATATTTCCTTTTTTCAGTAATCGGAATATTTGTCCGTCTGGGGAGATGAAATGGGTGAAGAAGTGCTTGTGGCACGCTTCTGCTATATTTTGTGCGTCTTTCAGATAACTTTTCTGTTTGGTAATTTGATAAAGTAGGGCAGCTGCTTGCATCATTTGCCCACTGTTGTAGGCAAATTTGGCACGACCGATTTTCTTGTTGAGTGAGATGTTGTCAAAGTATAAATGATCTTTTGGATCTTCCAGATTCTTTTTAGTCCATTCGTATAACTCTTTTCCTTCTTTTAAATAGGCATTGTCTTGAGTAGCCTGAAATAGCTTGAGAGCAAATACAGCTCCCGGTGCATTAGAACAAGTATTTTTAGATTCCTTCTTTTGTTCGCACCAGTAGATTCCTCCGCCGAGTACGTCATCTTTACCACTAAGGATAAACTTCCATATTAGTTTAGCCTTTTCCAGGTAAGCTTGTTTTCCTGTCATTCGATAAGAATCGGTAAAATCGATACCTAACCAAACGTTATCGTCATAAAAACGGTCGGAGAGAGGTTGACTGCTGATATAAGATGAGTAAGCGAATGGCTCTCGCCGTGTGTCAAAATACTCTTCTAATCCGGATAGTACTTTGTTTTCCAAAAGTTTTCTGTACTTCTTTTTTCCGGTGCTCTCCAGTAATGCATTTACTGCAGAGAATGTACCCGAATACGGCCAAAGGTAGGAATATTCATTGCGTCTTTTTGCTTGTTCTTCTGATGCCAGATAAGTTGCCTTATTGTTTTGGTCAAAAGGATAATTCTCTCGTAAAAGACACGTGTTGGGTGTTGCATAGTGTTGGTAAAGAGCATCCAAAGTTTGCTGTGCTTTTTCTATGTTAGGGTTGGTATTTGATAGAGTTAACGCACAAATAATGTTCACTAATAAGTAATGCATGGTTTTATTATTTTATAAATGATTATTGCATAAAGATATTTACTTGTTTCCATTTATCTTCAGTGTCGTTTGCTACTTCTGCTCCTGGTGTGGAACGTCCTTCTTTTACATACTTCCTGATGAGTCGTGTCATTTCTTTTATTTCCTGTTCATAGCGTTTGTCGTGGATAATATTTTCTTTTTCTGATGGGTCTTTTTCAAGATCAAATAGTTGCATTGAGGGTAGTTGGGCCAAATCTGTAGGTTTATTGGGGTATCCCCATCCGCCTGAACCTCCATTAAAAACTAGTTTAAGTCGTGGTGTGCGTAGAGACAAATATCCTTTCCCTGATTCATAAACAAGGTCTTTCCGGGTAGAAGTTCCTTCTTTACTTAATATAGGCCATATGCTGTAACTATCTACAGCTTCTTCAGTTTTTAGTTTATGATTAACCATTTGTGCAAAGGTCGCATAGAAATCGGTAAGAGAAACAAGGGAATTACTTATTTTATTTGAGAACTTCCCTTTCCAAGACACTATCAAAGGAATTCTGTGTCCTCCTTCGTAAATATCTGTTTTATATCCTCTGTAAATATAACTAGGAAAATGACCTTGCTTCTCCATTTCTGTTACACCGATATAAGGAGCGCAGCCATTATCAGAAGTAAAAATAATGATGGTATTATCCAATTGGTTATTTTTCTTCAATGTTTCCACGATTTGTTGTACCATATCATCTATCATGACTACAAAATTTCCGTAGGCTCCTATTGTTGTTTTACCTTTATATTTGTCTGACGGCAACACAGGTGTGTGTGGTGCTGTAATAGGCAAGTATAGGAAGAATGGTTTTTTACTGTTACGTTGTTTGTCAATATAGTCTATACTATGACGTATTATGTTTGGTAGACAATCCTGTGGATCAAAGTCGGCTCCTGCCACTCCTCCGTGCATTAAACCGAGCCCCTTCTGCGGTTCAATGATATGGTCGGGTAGAGCAGTTACTTTATTGTTTTCTACATAAACATAAGGAGCTATGTCAAGAGAAGAAGGTATACCATAAAAATAGTCGAATCCTCGGTCTGTGGGACCATTTTTTATAGGTAATGAAAAGTCTACATCTTTCTTGTTTTTGGCATTTTGAGGATAGCCCCAATCCCAGCCTAAATGCCATTTTCCAATACAGGCGGTATTGTAGCCATTTTCAGAAAACATTTGGGCGATTGTCCGACGGTCGGGGGTAATCATAGCAGGCGAGTAACCGTCAAGTACACCTTCTTTTAATTTTGTTCGCCAAGGGTATCTTCCAGTGAGAATGGAATATCGTGACGGTGTTGACAAGGCGGAAGAGGAGTGGGCATCTGTAAAAGTAATCCCATCTTGAGTTAGATTATCAATGTTAGGAGTAGGAATCTTAGATTCTGGATTGAATGCTGAGATGTCTCCATATCCTAAATCGTCCGCCAATATAAATATTACATTGGGGGATTGTGCTCTTACGGCTGCTGTCGCAAGTAATGCGGATGAAAGGGTGATTAGTTTATGCATGTTTTTTTTAATATGAGTGTAATATTTGCTCTAGACTTATGTTTTTAGGGGTTTGTAATAAAGGAAATTCTGGTAGTATGCACATGGGTATTGCAGGATCTCCTACTTTCCAAGCTGGTATATTTGCAAAGCGTCTTTCTAGTTTTCTTCTTGATTTTTCAGCTTCGGCATTTCCTTTACCCTTTGCAATAGGATTCGTTTCTTTAGGATCCTTTATTGTATCGTAAAAATTACCATCTGAATAGAGCTTATATCGCATGTCTCTAAAGAATTGTTTTGCATTTTTACTTGCGGACGCGTTAAATCTTGAATCATAATGACAGAATACCCATTCGCGAGACTTGCCTTTTTCTCCCCTTATTTGAGGTAAAAAGCTTTCTCCATCTATATCCCATTGTTTAGGTACTTTAATATTCATAGCTTCTGCAAAAGTAGGCATAAAATCGGTGAAATCTATCATATCTGCACATTCATGCTTTGTATTGTTATTTTTTCCCCAATAAACTATCATAGGTACACGTACTCCGGTATCGATTGTTAGCCCCTTTCCACCCCTTACTATTGTTCCATCTTTCATGGTTGTTCTTATGTTACGGTTTGTTCCGTTATCTCCAATAAAAATGATAATGGTATTGTTCAATAAGTTTGAATTTTCTAACTTGTTGAATATCATGTTTATGTTTTTATCCACATGTTCTACCATTTTTGCGAAATTGGCGGTATTGCGTACTTCACGCATGGAGGGATCTTTCCATGCATCACTTTGAGGAGTGGGGTAAAAGGGATCATGCACTAATACCATAGGATAATATATGAAAAAGGGCTTAGTTTTGTTCTCTTCAATAAAATCAATCACGTATTGAGTGAATATATCCGGTCCATATTCATTGTTTGAGTAAAGCTTTATATTTCCATCTTGTTCTATTAGTGGAGCGGCGTATCTTTCTTTTATCATCCTGTCATAGCTTAATTGCCAAAGGCAATAGTGATCGAAACCAAAATGATTAGGCAGATTTCTGTTTCTGCCTAATTGCCATTTGCCAGCTATCATAGTGGTATATCCGGCGTCCTTTGCTAAATGGGCAAAAGTTTTCTCCTTTTGGTTTAAGTGTCCAAAGCAGGAGTAATTTTTATTATTGTATTTACCTGTCATTAGTTGTACGCGTGATGGTGTGCTTAAGGGTTGGGAGAAACAGTTGTCGAATCTCACTCCTATTTCTGAAAGTTTGTCAAGGTTTGGTGTTTGATAGGTACTGCCATAACATCCTAAACATTCACGTCCCATATCATCGGCTAAGATCAGCACAATATTAGGCTGTTTGTTAGCTGTTTGGGCCATCAAAACGGAAGGAATTATAGCGAGACATTCCCATAAGAAGCTATTAATGACTTTCATTTGTTGATAGCTTTAGATGTTTATATTCTAACTTCTAGGTTTTGTTTATTGCATGAATATTTCGATTTGCTTCCAGCTATTACCAGTATCATTCGCACTCCTCTTTCCTGGGGTAGAACGTCCTTCTTCCACATACTTTTTGATCATCTGTGTCATTTTATCCACATCTTTTTTGTAGCGTTTGTTACTGATGATATTCTTCTTCTCCGAAGGGTCTTCTTTAAGGTTAAAGAGTTGCATGCTGGGCAGTTTGGCTAGATCAGCAGGTTTATTAGGGTATCCCCATCCTCCTGAACCACTGTGGAATACTAATTTTAGCTGAAGCGTACGTAGAGATAGATAGCCTTTTCCCGATTCATAGATAAGATCTTTTCGGGCAGAATTTCCCTTTTTGCTTAGTATAGGCCATATACTATAACTGTCCACCGCTTCTTCATCTTTCAATTGGTAGTTCACCATTTGGGCAAAGGTGGCATAGAAGTCGGTGAGTGATACCAATGAACCGTTGGTTTCGTTCGTATATTTTCCTTGCCAGGAAACGATGAGTGGAATACGGTGTCCACCTTCATAAATGTCGTTTTTATAACCTCTGTAGATGTAACTTGGGTGATGCCCTTTATTTTCCATTTCTTCTACACCTATGTATGGAGCGCATCCATTATCTGAAGTGAAAATAATGATGGTGTTCTCTAATTGGTTGTTTTTCTTCAGTGTTTTTACGATTTGCTGTACCATGTCGTCTATCATGACCACGAAATCTCCATAATCTCCTATGATTGTCTGACCTTGATATTTCTCTGCCGGCAATACGGGAGTATGCGGTGCTGTGATAGGAAGATATAGGAAGAACGGCTTTTTACTGTCACGCTGTTTATTAATGTAGTCTATGCCATGACGTATAATATTGGGTAGGCAGTCTTGTGGCTCAAAATCGGCACCTGCGACTCCATTACGTATCAGTTTGATCCCCTTTTGTGGGCCAATGGTGCGATTGGGAAGAGCTGTCACTTTATCGTTTTCTACATAAACGTGTGGAGCTGTTCCGAGTGAAGCAGGTATACCGTAAAAATAATCGAATCCTCTATCCGTAGGACCATTCTTGATAGGGAGTGAGAAATCCACATCCTGTTTGTTTTTGGCATTTTGAGGATATGCCCAATCCCAGCCAAGATGCCATTTTCCTATACAAGCAGTGTTGTAGCCGTTTTCAGAAAACATTTGGGCGATTGTACGGCGGTCGGGAGTAATCATAGCTGGAGAGAATCCGTTCAATACTCCACTTTTCATAGTTGTTCTCCAAGGATACCTTCCAGTGATAATGGAATAGCGTGAAGGAGTGGAGAGCGCGGAAGATGAATGGGCATCCGTAAAGGAAATTCCGGAGTGTGTCAGGTTATCAATGTTCGGAGTGTGGATTTTGGATTCCGGATTGAATGCTGAAATGTCTCCATAGCCTAAATCGTCTGCTAATATGAATATCACATTGGGCGATTGTGCCTTTACGGCAGTTGCCGCAAGGAGTATAGATGAGACTGTTATTAGTTTGTTCATCACTTTTGATTAAATCTTTTGTGAATTTTATTTTCTTTTCAATTGGTCAACGTGAGTTCAATGAACTTTCAGAATGGTACAATGTGAAAAATCATCAAACCCACGTTTGTTATTTATTCTTGTACTATAACATTTATAGGACAAGTGAATCCTTTTTCAAATTTTGGGTATGCCGTACCCGAATTAGGCAGTGACTCGAATATGAAAGTGAATGTTCCCGCTTTATTCAACAAGGTACCTGCATCCGCATTGAAATCGACATACGATATGAAATACTTTTCATTTAGTTTTGAATCTTCAAAGAAATGAACGATCTCATTACTTTTTTTATTGGCTGTTCCAGCTCCAATTTTGGACTTATCACCGGCAACCTTTACAACATCTGGTGTGTAGAAACCTCTGAACCAATTGTTTTTGTTATCATCATGTGCTTTGAAGTTATAACCTGTTGGTGTTGTAGCCCCTTCCGGCTTGTATGTTGCAAACCAAATGCGCATAGCAGTATTACCTCCAAGTACTTCCCCTTTGGTCAGTATTTTCGTCTGCTGGTTACTTTTCTGTATTAATTCGCCTCGTATTGCTTTTACGGGATCGCTTTCTGTAGGTTCCCAATCTTCATTGAAAGTCGGTACGTCAGGAGTATCGGTAGTAAGGTTAGGGTTGACTATAAATCCGGATACAGGATTTTCTGTAATTGTAAATTCAAAAGGTACCCATCCTGTTTCTCCTGTGACAGGATGTTTGGGAAAATACTGTATGATGTCATTACCGGCATCTGTATTTGTATACTTGATGTATATTTTATAGTTACCTGGTTTTTCGATATAAGATTTGGGGGTTGAAGCACTGATAGTCCAAGATGCGGATGACATGGGACGTGTGCGGTTTCCGCCATAGAGTATATCAGGTGTGTTTTCGTCCCACATGCCTACAGATATTGGTTTTGAGTTTGTTCCATGAAAGAATATATCATTTTCTCCCCAAACGTGACTTAGAGTACCGTCTTTTAATGTAAAAGCTTCGGGGTATTGTTCTATATTTTCTGGTGTGGGAGTAAATAAGATAAGTGTTTTTACGCCATTATCTTCGGTAAAACCGGGACGAATGGCATTATTGGCAATCATTATGGAATTGTAGCGTAGATTAGCCACGCAGTTGTATGTAAGTCCTGAAATTTTGATTTCTGTGGAGGGACTGGACATTCGGGCATACCAAAATATTTGTTCGTTTTGTGCTCCGGTTGTTGGAGTAGATTGGTTTACCCAGTTAATTTCTCCACCGAGAAGAACAAAAGGTTTTTCACTAGTAGGAATAAGTTCGCGTGGAGGACGTTGAGTGCCCTCAGCCCAAATTGGAATTGTTTTAGTGATGGTGGTGCCAATTTTTTTTCCGTTTTCAAAAATGTCAAACGAAATAGGTACCGATCCATCCTGCGTTGGGGTTCCGCTTATCGGGAAATAAGCATATTGTTTGTCTCCCTGAAAGGAGAGTTGTACCTCTCCGTCCTCTATTTTCAATCCGGTTTCGGATGACCGATCAATAAACTTGACGAATAGTTTGCGCCCAAACCCATTGACGAACGGAATCCCTAAGCGGTCACCCGGTTCATTTTCATCACCAGCAAAAGCAGGGGTACCTTTAGCAAGGAATCCATCTACATAAATGGTCGATTCTTGTACGTTCAACCCTTTTTCTTGTATAACATATTCCATTCCAGGGTGTTCGCAGGAACAGAACAAACCTGAAATAAACAGTATGGATAGTAATATGATAATCTTATTCATAATCATGTTTCCTTTCGTTTATATAACATTTGTTATCTTGCACCATAATTCTGTGTCAGTTTAGGATTGGAACGTATCTCCTGTGACGGAATTGGGAATAAGGTACAGTATTGGTCAATCTCAAATTTTTCGCTCTTCATATAGTAGTTGTTCATATTAGGAGAACTGTTGGAAGTATAGGCATTATAGAAATCTGTGAAGTGTTGGTTCATCACTTCTACAGCTTTTCCTGAACGAACGAGGTCAAACCAGCGGTGGCCTTCGAAAGCCAACTCCAGTGTCCGTTCGTCATAGATTGCCTGATAAACTTTTTCTGGAGTATCTAGAACCCATTCTTTATTAGAGTCTCCAGATGCAAGGTACGGAACAATACCGGCTCTTTCCCGTACAAGGTTAATTGTATTGTTCAAAATGCTTTGTGACAGAACTCCGTCATTTATATGTGCTTCCGCTTCTGCCAATAACAGCAGTACGTCCGCAAAACGGAGGATATACCAGTTGTCATCAGAATCATTTACTTTATATTCTGATGAACCCATGTATTTGCCGCACATCCACTGGTCGTCTGCACTAAAGCCTTTGACAGAAGTCCGGAAAGAGGTACCAGTATAAGGGTCGTAAGGATATGCGACGTTTTGTGTATAATCTTTGTTCTCATTAACCGGAAGATAAGAAATACCATCTGTGTCTAATTTGATGTTACCGTTGCTGATACGTGTATCGGTGTAGACAACATCATCGAATTTGCGTACTTCATATTGATAATCGGGATACATGGAATCCCATTTCTTTGCCATGTCCATAAAATATCCGGTCGGTGCGCATGCACCGTTTCCTTGATTCGAAATGGGAGATGGAATATATCCGTTTGAGTTGGCTTTATTGCGGGGTGCATAAGATGCGGGTGAGAAAAGAGTGTAGAACGGGCTGCCCAATCCTTCTACCTGCCCTGTTTTGTATTCCACTTCCCATATAGATTCGCTTGAATGTTTGTTTGTGGGCTTGAATAATTCACTGAAATTCGGGTACAATTCGTATCCTCCATTGTTTATCACATCTTCTAGATAATATTTGGCGGCTTCGTATTGCGTAGTGGTCGTTTCCGGATAAAATACGGTAATGTTTGGATTGGCAGATATATCTTTCCATGCTTCTACGTTGGGATAAGCAGCTTCTGTGATGTCGTTCGGCATGGATAGAAGTACTTTTCCCAGTAAAGCTTCTGCCGCATATTTGTTAACTCTTCCTGTTGGAGTTTTTTCTCCGTTATTTGTTGAGCGATAAAGATTGTTAGATTCGATGGCGGTGGTCAAATCGGTGAGAATCCGTATATAGACCTCTTCTGTCGATGCACGCAGATGGCCTCTGGAATCGGTGTATTCTTGCGGGATATCCATAATGATGGGTACTCCGCCGTAAGCGCGAACTAAGTTGAAATAGAAAAGGGCACGTAGTACTTCGGCTTCTGCAATGTACTTCTGAACGGCTTCATCATTCCCGAAAAGTTCTTTTCCTTTTTCGATGACCGTGTTGGCTCTTATGATTCCTTTGTAGTGATGAGCCCAATAGTTTTGATTTCCACTATTGTTGGCAGATATGGTAAATTTTTCAATTTCATGTCGGAAAGTATTGGCATAGTAATTAGTCTGATTTGGAAATGCTACATCCGAACGCACATCACCGAAAAGATAGATGCTGGCCGAATACAGTCCGTTATCTCTTAATGAAGAGTAAGTTGAGTACAATGCCGAACGTATATCATCGGGCGACTTATAGAAATTTTTACCCGTTAAAGTGGTTTCCGGTTCAATATCTAGAAAACCGGTGCAACCGGACATGCAGGTAGCGATCAATGCCACTGTAAATATATTCTTCATATTCTTTTTCATACTTTAGATTTATAATGTAGCTTTCAGCCCTATAGTGAAATTTCTAGATAAAGGATATCCGGTACGGTCGATGCCTGGTGCGGTAGCTGAACGGAATGTGTTGGCTTCGGGGTTCATACCGGTATATTTAGTGAAAGTATGCAAGTTGTCAATATTGAAACTTAGTACTAATCCATTCAGAAAGGTCTTTCGGAGCGTTTTCTTGTCGAATGTGTATGAAAGCTGGATGTTACGGATGGACAGATAAGAACCGTCTTCGAGATATCGGTTGGTAAATTTACTCATTTCCGTAGTTGGATGTACATCATTGGAGGTGTAAGTACGGTCTGCTAAGCCGTTACCCGGCGATTCGGGCGAACGCCATCTATCTGCTACTTTAATGGAAAGGTTGCCATTGTTGTTTCCGCGCAGTGTCTCACGTAATGTATAGTTGTAAATCTGATTTCCGTATTGTCCGTTCAACTGAAAACTAAATGAAAAGTTTCTGTATGAGAATGTGTTGACCATACCGGCATTGAAACGCGGATAAGGATTTCCTATAATAGTACGGTCATTGTCATCATAAAGTCCGTCACCGTTAAGGTCGTACCATTTGCAGTCTCCCGGCCGAACGTTCGGGTCGAAAGCTAGTCCTGAATAAGGGTCATTCCGCAATGCTTGAATTTCTTCCATTGACTGGTAAATGCCGCCAAATACATTTCCGTAGAACATACCTATCGGATAGCCTACTTTAGTAATGTTTGATTCTGCTACTCCATCGATGATGGCTTCAGAATCGAGTCCTAGTGCTAATACTTTGTTCCGGTTGGCAGAGATGTTGAACGTAGTTGTCCATTTGAATTTGCCGGTCAGGTTGCGGGATACAATATTGAACTCGATACCTTTGTTTTCAACGGAACCGACGTTTTGTAACATGCGTGAAACTCCTAAAGTGCTTGGAACGATTGTATTCAGAAGCATATCGGAAGTGATAGACTTGTACAAATCAAGTTGCATGAATATTCGGTTGTGGAAAAGTCCTATGTCTACACCTAAATTTGTCTGTTTAGACACTTCCCATTTCAAGTCTGGATTCGCAATGTTTGACGGAGCCCAACCACTTACGACAGAACCATCGACTATATACGATTGCTGTGACATTTTGGTTTCATAGTTATAGTCTCCGATAGCATTGTTACCAGATAAACCAAAACTACCTCGTAATTTCAGTTCACTAAGTACTTGCTTGAGTGGCTTCATGAATTTTTCTTCCGTCATGGCCCATCCTGCGGAAATGGAGGGGAAATAACCATATTTGTTGTTTTTTCCGAAGCGGCTTGAACCATCTGCACGGAATATTCCTTGAATCATATATTTTCTTTTGTAATCATAGGTCAGTCGGGCTATGTAGGATAGCATACGGTCTTCAGTCTTATCATAAGATCCTCCGTTGACTACACCTCCGTTGATGGAAGGAAGAGATTCTGTAGCAAAATGATAGGCGGATGTGTAGAGTTTGTTGAGCTGGTTGCTTTGTATAGTCATACCTCCTACGGCACTGATGTTATGGTCTCCGAATTCTTTCTGATAGGTCAGTATGTTTTCGTTAATCCACATGAGCTTGCGGGTCATTGTGGTGGAAGCTTCAGAGTCAGTACGGTTTTTGCCAATGGAAGCCGGATACCATATTGAGTTTTCGGATGACATGATATCAATAGCCAATGATGGTTTGAACGTTAATCCTTTGGCCAACTTTAATTCGAAGTTAAGACCACCAACAATACGATTCTGATTCGTTTCGTTTTTGTATTCGTGAGCGATTCTGACTGGGTTGTCTTGATTGTCAGCCAATGGCGAATCGGTAAGAGTGGGGAATGCGCCAGTTTCGGGATCTCTTGAATCGGTTGCATTAGTTGGTGCCAGGTTGTACTCTAATGTGGAGAAATATTCTCCATTCGGGAGTTTGACCGGGAAAAAGGGATACATGGAAATTGCGGTTCGGATTACACTGTTTGAGCCTTCTCCGCCTTCTCGGGTCCTCTTCTGATTGATAAACGTAGGAGCAAAGTTGACAGTTACTTTGGCCCATTTATTTAATTCAATGTCGAAGTTGGAACGGAAAGCGAATCTTTTCATTCCAGTACATATCAGAATACCTTCCTGATCGAAGTATTCGCCGGAAATTCGGTAACGCATATTTTTACCTCCTCCCGAGATAGACAGATTGTATTTCTGCTGAATGGCATTCTGGAAGATGGTATCTTGCCAGTCAGTGTTGAGATTCTCGTCGAAAGGGAAATAGTCCTGATTTTGGTTTGTTGTGTAGCGAAATCTTTCATTCAGATTCTTATCTTTATAATATTCCAGCAATTGGGCTGTGTTCATCAATTCAAATTTATGTTGTATTTGTGCTATGGTAGTTGCGGCATTGATGGTTACTGTCGGTTTGGCACTTTCACCGCGTTTGGTCGTGATAAGTATTACACCATTAGCACCGCGCGAGCCATATACGGCGGTTGAAGCGGCATCTTTCAGAATCTGAATGTTGGCTACGTCATCAGGATTGACTGCTGACAGGCCGCCTTCCATCGGTATTCCGTCGACAATGTATAAAGGTTGCGAGCCAGCAGTAACGGTACCGATACCACGAACTTCTACATTAATATCACCACCGGGAGTTGCATCAGAAGTCTGTATACGAACTCCGGGCACTAAACCTGAGATAGTCTGTTCGATGGAAGAACCCACATATCCAGATAATTCTTCGGATTTGATGGAGGTCATGGCAGACGTTATTGTTCTTTTTGTCTGCGTTCCATAGCCAATGACTACGGTTTCATCCAACATATAGCCGTCTTCAATCATGACTACTTTAATCAGTTTTTGGGGATCTTTGATTGTGATTTCCTGTTTCTGAAACCCGATGAACGAAAATTCAAGAACTGGATTCTTACCTTTTGTTTGAATCTTGAAAGTTCCATCGATAGTAGTGGTTGTTCCATAATTGGAGTTTTGGCAAAGGACATTCACACCTGGTATGGGTTGTCCTTGCTCGTCAACAACGGTTCCTGTTGCAAATGTTCGGGCATTCTGTGCGTATGTATTTCCACCTGTATATGAAGAAACTTCAAATATGGAAAATACAATAGTTAAAAAGAGAATGCGGATAGAAATCATATTTCTCATATAGTAGTAAATTAGTTATGCCACAAAAATACAATCAATATGTATATCTCCTATGGTATGTAAAAGCTAAAGGGAGAAATTGTAAAAGAGATAATATTTAAATTGCTTATTAGTAGCATGTTATCTGAAATATTTGATGATAAAATGTAATGACTATGTGAATAGTTTAATGCTGATGGATATACTGAATATAAGATGGTAGTGCTTTTTTCTTTTCCTTTTTGTAGCTACATAATTGCTATTTAATTATATTTTATATTGCTGATTATTAACATGATACCTTTTAAGATACTTATATTTTCATCAAAATAAAATCTAGGAGGTTTCAATGGTATGAGCATTTCGTATATTTGCATGAAATAAAAGTTTTTGTTTTCCTTTCAACAACCAAATTCGCATAAAATTATGAAGAATTACTCGAGACATTTCGTAGCCGCTACTTGTGCTTTAGCAGCATTTTCTCCCGTTGAAATGATGGCCCAAAAACAACCGAACTTTGTCATTATCGTTGCAGATGATATGGGGTATGGTGATGTGGGCATATACGGCAATGAGTATATAAAGACTCCGAATATTGATCAAATAGCCCGGGAAGGGATGATGTTCACAGATTTCCATTCGAATGGTTCAGTCAGTAGCCCGACACGTTGTGGGCTTTTAACTGGGCGTTATCAACAGAGAGCTGGCTTGGAGAAAGTTCTTTTGGTACCCCGAGATGATAAAGATAAGGAGGTAGGACTTCCGTCGGAAGAAATAACTTTTGCAAAAATCTTGGGAGATAATGGATACCGGACAGCTTTGATTGGTAAATGGCATTTAGGATACTTGCAGAAACATCATCCGATGAACTTTGGCTTTCAGAAATTTGTAGGTTTTAAATCCGGAAATGTCGACTATCAGAGCCACCGCAACCGTTATGGTGATATGGATTGGTGGGATGGATTGGAGATGAAAGATATGTCGGGATACACAACAACCTTGCTAACAACGCTCTCCGAAGATTATATTAAGGAAAATAAAGATAAGCCGTTTTGTCTGTATATAGCACATGCGGCTCCTCATTCTCCCATGCAGGGACCTGATGAGAAAGCGGTTCGTACAGAGGCCACTCCGGAAGGGGATAAAAACTCTGATAGATCGAATAAGGAAATCTATAAAGACATGGTAGAGGAACTAGACTGGAGTGTAGGGAGGATTCTGGAGACACTGAAGAAATATAAACTGGATGAGAATACTTTCGTTGTCTTTTTCTCCGACAATGGTCCGGTGATAAATAATGGAGGTTCTGCTGGAGGATATAAAGGTGCTAAAGGAAGTCCATGGGAAGGAGGTCATCGTGTTCCTGGCATTTGTTATATGCCCGGTACTATTAAAGAGGGTACAACATGCGAACAAACAGTGATGAGTTTCGACCTTTTTCCAACTATGCTGGATATGGCTGACATTCATTATGACGATTCAAAGAAGAAACTGGATGGAACCTCTCTGGTGCCTTTGTTCAAAGGAGAAAATCTTGCTCCAAGGCTTTTATTTTGGGGTAATGGTAATAAGACTATATCAGTGAGAGACGGTAAATGGAAACTGGTTCGTTACAATCAAAAGGGGGGCATTACGCTGCATTTGTTTGATTTGAACAATGACCCGTACGAGAAAAACAATTTGAGCAAGCAAGAACCTGAATTGGTTGAAAGACTGGATAAAGAGATTACCCGCTGGGCTGAGTCCGTCTATTCGGAAGTTCCTGATCAGTTTGCTCGAAAAGTACAGCGCACGAATAAAAAATAACACTTAACATATATAGTAACTATGAAGATAGAAAAAACAGCCTTGTTGGCATTGGGAGCTGCTATGGCTTCCGGTGCGGCTTTGGCTTCGAATACGGTTGATAAAGCGATTCCTAATGTCTTGCTGATTCTTGTAGATGATCTTGGATTGGGCGATTTGTCCTGCCAATATGCCAAAGATTTGAGTACTCCCAATATTGATCGCATCTTTGAAACGGGAGTGCGTTTGGATAATTTTTATGCCAATTCATCGGTATCTTCTCCTTCGCGTGCCGCACTGTTGACCGGGTGTTTCCCGGCTATGGTAGGAGTGCCCGGAGTCATACGTCCCTCCATCGACCAAAATTGGGGTTATTTCGGTCCGTCTGCCGTCACTATGCCCGAGGTACTCAAGAATGGTGGTTATAGAACCGCGCTGATTGGTAAGTGGCATTTGGGTTGGGAGAGTCCGAATCTTCCTAATGAAAGAGGGTTTGATCATTTTCATGGCTTTCTTGCGGATATGATGGATGATTATTACACGCATCGGCGACAGGGAGGAAATTATATGTATCTGAATGACAAGGAAATCGATCCTAAAGGCCATGCTACCGAATTATTTACTTCATGGAGTGTGGATTATATCAAGAAAGAAGCAAAAGAGAAGAATCCCTTTTTTCTTTATCTTGCTTACAATGCTCCCCATTCTCCTTTGCAACCTCCGGTAGAATGGGTGAACAAGGTGCAAGAGAGAGACAAGTCTCTGCCCGTCAAGCGTGCAAGATTGATAGCCCTGATTGAACATTTGGATTATAATATAGGTAAGGTGATACAATCTCTTGAGGAAAGTGGTCAATTGAATAATACGTTGGTGATATTTGCTTCTGACAATGGAGGAGACCGGGGAAGTATGGCGAACAATGGTCCTACCCGGGGTGCCAAAGGCGATATGTTTGAGGGTGGTATTCATGTCGCTTGCGCATTGAATATGCCGGGAGTTTTCGAAGGCGGCCGACGTGACAATCACTTCGTGGTGATGATGGACCTTATGCCCACTATATGTGACTTTGTGAATGTACCGGTCAAGCATGAGATAGACGGTATTTCCGTACTGGATGCCATTAAGGGAAAGACCCAGAACACAGAAGACCGCTTTGTCTTCTGGCTCCGAAATGAAGGTGGCGCGCAGTTTGGTGGCAAGTCACAGAGTGCAGTGAGGTATAATGAGTACAAACTATTACAGAATCTTCCCTTTGAAAAGGCGCAGATGTTCAATTTGGAAGAGGACTCTTTGGAAACTACTCCGTTACCTTTGCAAGGGGATATGTTTCGGAAATTGAACAATGCAATGACTGGGCATTATCGTGCTTGGGGGGCAGTCCCTTGCCAGGCACCGTCTAAGTAGAAACTTAAATCATAAAATAAAACTAGTATGATGAATTTCAAAATGAAAAACAAGACTCTGTTCTTATGCCTTCCGGCAATGTTGAACATACCTTTTGGAGGCTCTTCTGTATTCGGGGCAAATTCGGAAAAAGACAATAAAGAAAATAGCCTGAAACGCCCCAATGTACTTGTATTGCTAACGGATGACCAGACATTCAGCACTATCCATGCCTGGGGTAATAATGAAATTCAGACTCCGAATATGGATAGGCTTGTCAATCAGGGTATGTCATTCACCCAAACTCACGTAATGGGCGGGCTCAATGGCGCCATCTCGCAGCCCAGTCGTGCGATGCTCCTTACCGGACGCGGTTTGATGGACGTACACCGCAACGGACAAATCATCCCCAAGAATGAGAAAACATTTCCCGAACTGTTCCGTGAGAACGACTATACAACCTTCGGAACCGGCAAATGGCACAGTGACAAAGCTGCATTCAACCGTTCGTTCTCTACGGGTGCGAACATTTTTTTCGGAGGAATGCATCCCTATGGAAATGAAAAGGAAGAAAAGGGACACCGATGCCCTTATCTGCATGAGTACGATCCGACAGGGAAATACAAAAATGGGCAATGGGTAAACGCATCACTCAATACTTTCTCGTCTGAGTTGTATGCCGATGCCGCCATCAAGTTCATTGAAACAAATGCATCGAACGATAATCCGTTTCTGATGTATGTCGCATTTACTTCGCCGCATGATCCGCGTAACGTATTACCTGATTACGGACGCAAATACGGCAGCAAGGAAATTACGATGCCAAAGAATTTTGTCACACAGCATCCGTTTGATAATGGAGACCTTAATGAACGTGATGAAAAACTGTTGCCTACTCCGCGTGTACCGGAACAGGTGCTTGCTGAAAGGGCTAACTATTATAGTATGGTGAACGAGGTAGATGTTCAGATAGGGCGTATCCTTGATATGCTTGAAAAAAGCGGCAAGGCCGATAACACCATCATCGTATTTGCTGCGGACAACGGCCTTTGTGTCGGAGAACACGGCCTATTGGGCAAACAGAACTTATATGAAGCGGCGGTGAGAGTGCCTTTGGTAATATGCGGACCTAATATCCCGCAAAATGTTACAAGCGATGCCTACTGTTATCTTTATGACCTTTACCCCACTCTCTGTGATCTTTCGAATATAAAGGCACCGACTACTGTTAAGGGTATTTCATTAGCGCAAACCATACAGAACCCAAAAGTGAAAAAGCGTAAGGACATATTGCTGACATATATTAACCTTCAACGAGCTATCAAGAAGGATGGTTTCAAACTTATACTCTATAATGTAGACGGTCAGCGTCATCCGCAGCTTTTCGACCTTAAGGCCGACCCAATGGAAATGAATAATCTTTATGATAATCCTAAGTATAGTAAGAAACGTGAAGAGCTTACTAAATTACTTTATGCCCGAATGGCGTCTGTTGGCGATTTCTGTGATCCTACTAAACCGGATTGGGGCTATCCGACGAAACTGAAATGGGAGCAGATTGTCAAAGTCAATCCTTGATGTAGGCAGATGTGTGCAAAGGGCTTTTTTAGCACCAATATGAGAAAGTATTATTCCCACTGCAATGAGAGAAAACAGCTTATTACAGTGGGTGTTTTTTGTTATGGTGAGAGTAGCTTTTATTGCCCGATACGTCCCACTCTTTCTTCGAAAGAGTTACGGTCGCCAATAGCTTTGCTTCTCATTTTCGAGCGGTAATTGTAAATGGTAGACAGCGAATATTGCAAGAAATGGGCTATTTTTACACTGTCCGTGATTCCTAACCGAATTAGTGCAAAGATTCTCAGTTCAGGAGTCAGCAGTTTGCCTGTACCGGGTATTATGGCATTTTCGGGTGATAAGAGCGCATTGAAGTCTGCTACGAAGTTTGGGAATAAGTTGAGGATTGCTTTGTCGAAATTATTATAAAACTCTGCCAAGTCTCCTTCTGTATTTAGCGAAGACTTGAGGAAAGAAACCACTTTATTGATATCTTCACTCTTTGCTATTTTAAGGGCTCTTTTTTTGAAACTATCTATCTGAGTGATATAGTTGGTGTATTGCTCCATATATAATCCCACATATTCTTCCTTAATTTTACTGCTATCAGCCAGTGCAGAGTTTATGTTTTGTATTTCATCCAAATGATATGACAGGCTTTTATTGGCTTGTTCCACTTTTTTCTTTTGCTTCTTTAGTTGGGTGAAAAGTATAAATAATAGGATACAAACAAGGCACAGCGAACTGAGTAGGCTACTGATAATAACAAATTTGCGTTTTTCTTTCTCTTGAAAAGCTTTGTCAATGAAGAGATACATATCCGAGGCTTCGATAGTATTAATTCTTGCATTACATAAAATCGCATCTTCCATTGCATTTTTCATGTATGCGTATGCCCGATCTATATCTCCACTTTCAAAAATAAGTTTTGCCAATATTCGCAAAGAACGGTTTTCTCTAGTTCCGTTTATTACATCAGATATGGCGGATATGGTAAAATACCTGACCGCATTCTTAGAGTCACCTTTGCCTTGATAAGCGGAGGCTAATGAATAAGCTAATATACCGGCATTCCGCGAATATTGGGGATAGCTTAAATAAGCACTGTCAAGCATATGGATGGCATCATTATATTTCTTTTTGTGTAGCAGGATAGGAGCAATTGTGAAAGCTCGTATATTGGAAGGGACTTCTGCGCATTGGAGTAAGGAGTCGCGATAAGTTTGTTCTATCAAATCATTCTTGCGTGATTCTATTTCATTGGAAGCAAAATTCTTCTGGTGATTGTAGATAGTGGCTTGCCCGAGGAAGTATTCCACTTTAAGTTTGGGAGATAATAATTCATGTTGTATGGGATTGACGATGGACAATGCCTCTTTGAAAAATCCCATGGAAGATAGAATACGTGCATAGTCTAGCTTGGCTTCTATGATAAGCTCTCTATCTCCACTTTCTTGAGCTAACTCATTCATATGAATAGCATAGGTTAAAGCGGAATCTTTTTGAAAGGAAGAATAGGCGAAACATAATAATTCGGCTATTTGTACTTTTTTACGTATTTTATGATGTAACTTCAGTTCTATTTTAAGACTATCTATTTGCTCTTGCTTTTGTTCTGCATAATCTAATTTATACTTTAGGGCTTTATCTAATGTTTTTAGTAATGACTTGATTTCATCGTTAGCTGTAGCCGGATTGATAAAAATAAAGCAGAGTAATACAGGTAAAATGAACTTTCTCATGATTATATTAGATTTTATCGCTAAAGTTGAATTTGGGATAAAGGTAAATATAATATTTGATAAATACTAGCTTGTGATTTAATTCTCATGTTTGAGATTTATAATTCTATACCGAACCGTAAAAGTAAATACCGGTTTGATATGGAATCTTTTTCAAAAATGCCTATATAAAATTAGGAAATAATTGTTATTTATATTTTTGTGCGAACTCCACCGAAACCGAATTGCTGAAACTTTGGCAAACTTCAGCGGCAAAGTCTTTTCCGCACTGAATGATTTTATCCCAGATCTCTTCATTCAAGTTGTTCAAATCGCGGTAACGGACATCATATTTAAGCAATCCGTAGATCAGGCCTGCGTTAAAGTTATCACCGGCTCCAATGGTGCTGACGGCTTCCAACGGCTCTATCGGATATTCTTTGCTGACCAGGTTGGTACGCAAAGATACTTTGTCGCCACCGGCGGTGCAGACAAAACGGGGACAGTAGAACTTTATCTTATCTTTGTATATCTTGTCTACGTCCTGCATATTATACATGTAGAGGAAGTCCTCCAAAGAACCGCGCACAATATCTGCATATTCCAGATTCTCGATAATGGTAGGGGCCAGTTTCATCGCTTCATTCTTGTGTGAAGAACGGAAGTTAGGATCATAGTAGATAATGGCTCTCTTCTCGCGCGCCTGATCCAATAACTCGAGAATCTTCTCCCGCAATACCGGATTCAAGGCATAGTATGAACCTACCATGACAATATCATCCTCCTCCAATTTGGGAAACAGTACATCCAGACGTTGCTTCGGATAGTCCTTGTAAAAGATATATTCAGCGTCACTTTGCTCATTGAGGAAAGCGAGCGATACAGGTGATTTGCCATCGGGAAATACATTCACATGATTGGTTGGGATGTTGTTTTCACGCATGAATTGCAGGATGATATTCCCTACACGGTCATTGCCGGTCTCACTGATGAAACCGACGTTGACTCCCATCCTTCCTAAGGACACGATGCCGTTGAACACGGAGCCTCCCGGCACGGCTGCGGAAGGCTGTTCTCCTCGAAAGATGATATCGAGGATGGTCTCTCCGATACCGATTACTTTTCGCATAGTGACCTTGATTTTTCTCCCAGGTAACCGCCGTGGTGGCGTTTAGAATATTCTTCTATGGTGAATTGGGTCTTTTTCATGGTCTGTACCACTAAGATGTCACCGATGACGGTCATCGCGGTTGTCGAGGTGGTAGGAGTCATTCCTAATGTACAGACTTCAGCCGGTTTTCCGGTGCTCAGGCAGACATCCGATTCTTGTGCCAACGGACTGTCCGGATTTCCGGTGATTACGATGAACTTCAAGTCCGGATCGAGGTTATGTGCCAACCGGGTCAGTTCGACAATCTCACGTGTCTTGCCGGAATTGGAGATTAATAAAAGCAAGTCGTTCTTCTGCAAGATTCCCAAGTCACCGTGTTGCGCTTCGCTGGGGTGCAGGAAAACGGACGGAATACCGGTGGAACAGAAAGTAGTAGCAATGTTCATCGCAATTTGTCCGGCCTTTCCCATGCCGGAAGTAACCAGTTTCCCGTTTTTCTGATGTACTTGCTCTACAATCAGTTGTATAGCTTTCTCGTATGCGTCTGTTACAGGGATGTTGAGCACGGCTTGTGCTTCCTGTTGCAATAGTTGTTTGATGGAGTCTATCATATGATCAGTTTATTTTTTCTTTTAATTCTTCCGGCGTGTTTGCTATTTCGTAATAGGTGGAAAAAGGCTGCCGGGCAAATCCTTTATCTTCTAATGTCTTGAGTGTTTTCAACAGTTCGTCATAGAAACCGTATTCGTTGTAGAAGATGACTTTTTTCCGGTGGTATCCGATGGAAGCGGCAGCCATTACATGGAATATCTCGTCCAATGTGCCTATGCCTCCCGGCAATGCTACCAGGATATCCGATTTCTCTGTCATGATATCTTTCCGCTCACTAAGGTTGTGGGTATGGATCACTTCATCAAGGAACGTGCATACACGTCCTTTCTCTTCCAGTTTGGTAGGAACTACACCGATTACTTTACCGCCGTTTTCCTTCACGGCACGCGCTACGCATTCCATAAGTCCGAGATCGGCTCCTCCATAAATCAACGTTTTACCTGTTTTACCCATCCACTCACCGATTTGGCGGGCACTTTCAAAGTACATTTTGTCAATGTTTGCGGCGGCAGAACAGAATATTCCTATCTTTTCCATATACGTTGTTACTGTTATAGTCCACAAATATCTGCAATTTTCTATAAACAGCAATAAGTTTTATTGTATTTTTGCGGCATAATTCAATAAGGAAGTAGAAAACAATGCATTATAACGAATATACACTACCGAATGGTCTTCGTATTATCCATGAACCGACTCTCTCGAAAGTAGCTTATTGTGGTTTTGCCATCGACGCCGGAACACGAGACGAGGCGGAGCACGAACAGGGGATGGCTCATTTTGTGGAGCATCTCATCTTTAAGGGGACGGAGAAGCGGAAAGCCTGGCATATCCTTAACCGGATGGAGAATGTAGGCGGCGACTTGAATGCCTACACCAATAAAGAAGAAACGGTAGTCTATTCCGCTTTCCTGACCGAACATCTGGAACGGGCGCTCGAATTGCTAGGGGATATTGTGTTTCATTCCACTTTTCCCCAACACGAGATTGAGAAGGAAACGGAGGTTATCATTGATGAAATCCAATCATACGAAGACACTCCGTCGGAATTGATATTCGATGATTTCGAGGATATGATTTTCCGTAACCACCCGTTGGGGAGGAACATCCTGGGTAAGCCGGAACTGTTGCGTAGCTTTCGCACCGAAGATGTCCTTTCGTTTACGTGCCGGTTCTATCAGCCGGGAAATATGGTATTCTTCGTTCAAGGGCAATATGACTTCAGAAGAATAATCCGTCTGGCGGAGAAGTATCTGTCGGATGTCCCTGCCGGAGAGGTAAACAGCCGACGTGTGCCTCCTCCGCTTTATGCTCCCGAGCATTTGATGGTCGCTAAGGATACGCATCAGGCTCATGTGATGATTGGCAGTCGTGGATACAATGCGTATGACGATAAGCGTACGGCGCTTTATTTGCTGAACAATATTCTTGGCGGTCCCGGTATGAACAGCAAGCTGAATGTATCTCTGCGCGAACGTAGGGGACTGGTATATAATGTCGAGTCCAATCTGACTTCTTACACCGATACGGGAGCTTTCTGTATCTACTTCGGCACTGATGTTGAAGATATGGATACCTGTTTGAAACTGACTTATAAGGAGTTGAAGCGGATGCGGGATACGAAGATGACTTCGTCCCAGTTGGCGGCGGCCAAGAAGCAACTGATAGGGCAAATAGGAGTGGCTTCGGACAATTTTGAAAATAATGCTTTGGGAATGGCGAAAACCTATTTGCATTATCACAAATACGAGTCGTCCGAGCTTGTCTTTAAACGCATAGAAGCTTTGACGGCGGAACAGTTGTTGGAGGTGTCCAATGAAATGTTTGCAGAGGAATATTTGTCCACGTTGATTTACAAATAATTAGTAGGCGGTCTTGCTTTTCGCTGATTAAATTCGTATCTTTACAGATTTTATTCTTTTCTCTAAAGAGATGTCACTCTATAAGGTGCCGTTTGTCACCCTATAAAGTGCCTTTTGTCCCTTTGTAAGGTGCCGATGGTCACCTTGCAAGGTGACGACTTCCCGGCTACATAAAACCGCACTGTTTTCTGCACTGAACATTCTTATTCTCTGCACTGAAGAGTCCTAAACATAGTAAGAAAAGAATTATGGCTTATTACAATTTGAAGAAAAAACCGTCCCTTACCACGAAAGAGGGTGAGAAGGAAACAATGTATGCCGACATTGTGTATAGCGGAACGATTACGGCAGAGCGTCTTATCCGGACAGTGGCCCAGAGAACCGGTTTCAAGGAGGGGATGATAGAAGGAATCCTTTCCGAGTTGCAGAACGAGACGTTGGAGTACCTGGGTGAAGGATACCGCGTCGAATTGGGAGAATTCGGTTTCTTTTCAGCCAAAGTAAAGTCCCGCCTGGTGGAGAACAAGAATGACTTGCGTTCAAATTCAGTTTCCTTTGATGGAGTGAATTTCCGTGCATCCAAGTCTTTCCGTACCGGTATCAGGGGAGATTTGGAACGTAGGAGATGTATCGGTTTCCGTACTTCGAAAGAGTGGAACAGGGAGCAACTGGAACAAATTGTATTGCAGCATATCCGGAAGCATGGGTTCATCACAAGGGCTACTTATACTGAACTCACAGGTCGCTTGAAGAACTCCGCGCTTGCCGACCTCAAATCTTTTGCGGCCGAAGGGATTATCAAGAGAGTGGGACGTGGCAATCAGATGCATTTTATTGTGCCGCTCGTTGACGATCTGTAGCTTGTGTGCGTATTTGCGGAACGGATGAAGAGTGATTCTAATTAAAAAAGAGGGATGCTACTTGTTTTCGTCTGTATAATTCGTATTTTTGTAGCAGATCAGATACGTGTGTGATAACAATCTAAAAACAGAAGCAGTATGTTGGTAACGGGTAGAAAACTCCCCATCGGGATTCAGACTTTCGAGGATATTCGCAATGACGGGTATCTGTATGTGGACAAAACGGCATTGATGTGGACTATAGCGAACATTGGCAAGCCTTTCTTTTTAAGTCGTCCGCGCCGGTTCGGAAAAAGTCTGTTGATATCTACGTTCGAAGCCTACTTCAAGGGGAGACGTGAGCTTTTTACGGGGTTTGCTGTGGAAGAGTTGAAGAAGAAGTGGGAAGAGCATCCAGTGCTTCATCTTGACTTGAATGCCCGTAAGTACACCACTCCGGCGGATTTGGATGCTATTTTAAATCAGCACTTAGAACGATGGGAAGCGGTGTATGGAGAAGAAAAGCGTGACCGTGCTTCGGAAGAACGTTTTGCTTATGTCATCCGTCGTGCTTCCGAACAGACGGGCAAGGGTGTTGTGGTATTGGTGGATGAGTATGATAAGCCATTGTTGCAGGCCATTCAGAATGAACCTCTTCTTGAGTCTTATCGTTCTACCTTAAAGGCTTTTTACGGGGTATTGAAGAGTGCGGACCGTTACCTCCGTTTTGCGTTTCTGACCGGTGTCACAAAGTTTTCTCAAGTTAGTGTGTTCAGTGACTTGAATCAGTTGAATAGCCAGACTGAACGTCATTATCAAGTCATCATATATTTAATATTCAAGCTGATGGGGCAGTTCACCCAAGCGGAGGTCCATAGCTCACGGGGTCGTGCAGACGCTGTTGTAAAGACTCCTAAGTTTGTTTATGTATTCGAGTTTAAGTTGAAAGGAACTGCCGGACAGACACTGCAACAGATTGAAGAGAAAGGCTATACGCTTCCTTATGCGGCGGAGGGTCGGCAAGTGATAAAAGTCGGTGTGGAGTTCAGTGCGGAAAAGCGGAATGTGGAGCGCTGGATGGTGGAAGAAGAAAAATAACTGAATAACTAACTTTTGTATTTTAAAGCTTGATACTCCAATGAAAAAGAATAGTCTGTTATTCCTTGTATTTCTTTCTTTGCCGTTATATACTTGGGCCGATAAGACTTTAGATTCACTCTTGAACGTGCTTGACCGGACGATTCAAGAGCATGAGACATACGTTGCCCAACGTGAGTTGCGTATCGGACATCTTAAGTTATTGGTAAATGGAATAGAGGTCAAGTCAGCGGAACATTACAACTTGAATAATCAGATATACAAAGAATACAGAGCTTTTATCTGCGATTCCGCCATTCATTATTTGAATGAGAATATACGGATTGCAGAGTATCTGCATGATACAGACCGGAAGATAGAAAGCAAGCTGCAGCTCTCATTACTACTATCTTCGACGGGGATGTATACAGAGTCTATCGACGTTTTGGAGTCGGTAGACCGTCAGGAGGTAGCCGCTCGCTTAATCCCGGATTATTACACTTGTTTCGATCATGTGTATGGAGAATTGAGCGTTTATACACAGGATAAAGCCCTTTCGGGACATTATTGGAGTATCTCGCAGGCATATAGGGATTCTTTGTACGCCATATTGCCGCCTGCATCGGAAGAACGTCTGTTGATGCGTGAAGCGTTGCTTCGTGACCAACATCAATATGAGGAAGCCTTGAAAATAAATGACCTCCGATTGGCGGAGATGGAGCCGTATACACCTCAATATGCGATGGCCACTTATCATCGTTCCCTCATCTACAAGTACAGTGGGGATCATCTAGGGGAGGAGAAGAATCTCTGCATCTCCGCTATTTCAGATATCCGTTCGGCTATTAAAGATCATGCGTCGCTGTGGATGCTTGCCCAACTTCTTTATGAGGACGGAGATATGGAGCGTGCCTATCAGTATATGCGTTTCTCATGGAATGCGACCAAGTTCTACAATGCCCGTTTGCGTAGCTGGCAAAGTGCTGATGTACTTTCACTGATTGACAAGACTTATCAGGCAATGATTGAAAAGCAGAATGGTCGTCTCCAGCAATATCTGTTGCTTATCACTACATTGCTGGTACTGTTGATAGTGGCTTTGGGCTATATCTATCGTCAGATGAAGAAACTTGCGGATGCACGAAACCATCTTCAACAGGCTAACGAGCAGTTAAACGGACTGAATGAGGAGTTGAGGCAGATGAACAGTTGCCTGTCCTCCACCAACATAGAACTTTCAGAGTCCAATCAGATTAAGGAGGAATATATCGCGCGGTTTATCAAGCTGTGCTCCACCTATATTAACCGTTTGGATGCTTATCGGCGTATGGTGAATAAGAAAGTATCCGCCGGACAGATAGCAGAACTTTTAAAGATAACCCGTTCGCAGGATGCTCTTGACGAAGAGTTGGAAGAGTTGTATGCCAACTTCGATACAGCCTTTCTACATCTGTTCCCCGATTTCGTGAAGAAGTTTAATGACCTGCTGCAGGATAATGAACGGATTGTATTGAAGAAAGACGAACTGTTGAATACCGAATTACGTATTTTCGCTTTGATACGTCTAGGCATTGAAGACAGTTCACAGATCGCCGAGTTCCTTCGTTATTCGGTGAACACAATCTATAATTACCGTGCAAAAGTGAAGAACAAAACTCGTGGCTCGAGAGAGGATTTTGAGGATTTAGTACGAAAAATCCGCTAATCAAGGTTGTAAACTATCCACTTTTTTAGACTGAAGAAAAGAGAGTAAGCTTTTGGAAATGAATTGTTTGCCTTTTAATGGTATCCACTTATTGTCCCCTCCTTATGAATTCGTTCTCATTTCTTTATAATTTTGACCTGTGCTTCGGAAGCAATGAGAGGAACTCCATTGCGGACGGACGTTTATTATTAACTTTAAAATTAGTACGCATGAAAAAGAACAGGCGAAAAATCCTTTCGGGGAGTCGCAAGATTCTCTTTGCTATTCTGGCAATGTTTCTATCATTGAGTGCATCCGCACAACAAATTACTGCCTCCGGTCAGGTGCTGGATGCGCAGAACGAACCGCTTATCGGTGTTAGTGTACAGGAAAAAGGAACGACTAACGGTGCGATTACCGATCTGGACGGTAACTTTTCATTAAATGTTCAACAAAATGCCATTCTGGTATTCTCTTATGTGGGCTATAAGTCGCAGGAGATGAAGGCTACCCGTCAAATGAAGGTCACACTTCAGGAAGATAATGAAGTGCTCGATGAAGTGGTGGTAATCGGTTATGGCTCGGTGAAACGGAAAGATGTGACGACAGCCATTTCTTCCGTATCCACCAAAGATCTGGATATGCGTCCCATTGTATCTGCCGGACAGGCCATTCAGGGTAAGGCGGCAGGTGTATCGGTCATCCAGCCCAATGGTACGCCGGGAGGCGAGATGTCTATCCGTGTGCGTGGTACTACTTCAATGAATGGAAGTAACGATCCGCTATATGTAGTAGACGGAGTGCCGGTAGACAATATCAAGTTCCTTTCTCCGAATGATATTGAGAGTATGCAGATCTTGAAAGATGCTTCTTCCGCATCTATATACGGTTCGCGTGCCGCTAACGGTGTGATTCTTATTACGACAAAAGCAGGTGCGACGGGAAATGCGAAAGTTTCTCTGACTGCCCAGTTCGGACTGAATAAAGTGGCCGATAAAGTGGAGTCCTTGAATGCATCACAGTACAAAGAATTGCAGGACGAGATCGGACTGGTGTCTCTGCCTGACGGATTGCCCGACCGCACCGATTGGTTTGACGAGACATACCAGACAGGGAAGACCCAGAATTATCAGATTGCTGTATCCAATGGCAACGAGAAGATGAAATACTATCTTTCTGCCGGATATCTGAATGAACAAGGTGTGTTGGATATCTCTTACTACAAACGTTATAACTTCCGTGTGAATCTCGAAAATCAGGTTCGTAAATGGTTGACTGTTAGTGCTAATATCTCTTATTCCGACTATACAAGCAATGGAGGAGGCGCTATGGGTACAGGAGCGAATCGGGGAGGTGTTATTCTGGCGGTTATCAATACTCCGACGTATGCTCCGGTTTGGGACGCTTTGAACCCGAACCAATATTATAATAATTTTTATGGAGTGGGCAATATCACCAATCCACTGGAGAATATGGCACGTGCAAAGAACAATAAAGATAAAGAAAATCGTTTATTGGCTTCCGGTAACGTGTTGCTGACGATTCTTCCTGAGTTGAAATTCAAATCGACACTTACTCTTGACCGCCGTAATGCTGTCAATACTACTTTCCTTGATCCTATTTCCACTACTTGGGGACGCAACCAATATGGAGAGGCTTCGGATAATCGGAACATGAATACGGTCCTGACATTTGATAATGTCTTGACTTATAATAAGAACTTCAAAAAGCATGGACTGGAAGTCATGGTCGGTTCGTCGTGGACGGATTCCGACTATTCAAACAGTTGGATTAACGGTTCTCATTATCGTGATGACCAGATCCAGACCTTGAATGCAGCCAATAAGATTTCTTGGGATAATACCGGAACAGGGGCTTCCCAATGGGGTATCATGTCATTCTTCGGACGTGTAGCCTATAATTTCGACAGTAAGTATCTGCTGACTGCCAATATCCGTGCTGATGGTTCCTCTAAACTGCATCCTGACCATCGCTGGGGGGTATTCCCATCATTTTCTGCCGCTTGGCGTATCTCTTCAGAAAAGTTTATGGAAGATCTGACTTGGATTGATGACTTGAAGCTGCGTGGAGGTTGGGGACAAACGGGTAACCAATCGGGTATCGGAGACTATGCTTATCTGCAACGTTATAACATCGGTCGTATCGAATGGTTTAAGAAAGGTGAGGAAGGGGATAAGACGGATTATGCCAATGCCGTACCGACCATCAGTCAGGCGAACTTACGTACATCCGATTTAACTTGGGAGACAACCACACAGACAAATATAGGTTTGGATTTGACAGTCTTGAATGGACGTTTGACGTTCAATGCGGACTACTACTATAAGAAAACAAAGAATATGCTGATGAATGTATCTCTGCCTGCCGGTGCTGCCGCAGCCACTTCGATAGCCAGAAACGAAGGTGAAATGGTGAACAAGGGTTTTGAATTTTCTATCAGTTCGAAGAACTTCCGTGGCGGAGCATTTACTTGGGATACGGATTTCAATATTTCTTTCAACCGGAATAAACTGACGAAGCTGGAACTGCAAAAAGTGTATTATGATGCGAAGACAGCGGATGTAGTCAATGATTATGTCGTACGTAATGAGCCGGGGCGTGCTTTGGGAGGTTTCTATGGCTATATTAGCGACGGTGTGGACCCGGAAACCGGTGAGCTGATGTATCGTGACTTGAATCATGATGGTAAGATCTCATCTTCCGACCGTACTTATATCGGTGACCCGAATCCGGATTTCACTTACGGTATGACCAACACATTCTCTTGGAAAGGTTTTAATCTGAGTATCTTTATACAAGGTTCGTACGGAAATGATGTTTATAACGCTTCACGTATCGAAACGGAAGGTATGTATGATGGTAAGAATCAGTCGACCCGCGTGCTGGGACGCTGGAGAATACCCGGACAGATAACGGATGTGCCGAAAGCCAATTTTAAACTGTTGAATTCTACTTATTTCGTGGAGGATGGCAGTTATCTGCGGTTGAAAGACGTCTCTTTGTCATACAACGTGAAAGGCAAACTCTTGAAGAAATGGGGAATCACCCGTCTGCAACCTTATTTTACAGCTACCAACCTGTTGACGTGGACCAGTTACTCCGGTATGGATCCGGAAGTGAACCAATGGGGTAATAGCGGTACGGTGCAGGGTATCGACTGGGGAACTTACCCGCATTGCAGATCATACGTGTTTGGTATTAATGTTGAATTCTAATGAAAGGAAAGATTATGAAACTAAGAACTATATTTTGTGGATTGACGTCCGGTTTGTTATTGGGGATTTCTTCCTGTTCACTGGATTATGAGCCATTAGACACCTATTCGGATGTGACAGAAGGAATAACGGATAACGGAACGAAGATTGTGTTCAAGGATAAGGCAGCTGTTGAAAGCCATCTGACTACGCTTTACAATCAGATGCGTGATCGTCAGGAACATTGGTATGTGGATTTGCTGCTGATTGCGGATTCTCATTCAGACAATGCCTATGCAGGTACTACGGGAGCGGAAGTTGTTCCGTTTGAAAATAATTCTATTGAAGGATCGAATTCTGTATTGGAGCGTGACTGGAACCGGTATTTGGAGGATATTGCCCGTGCCAATAAGCTGATTTGCAACATCGACCTGGTGAAAGATAATTCATTGACTGCCGACGAACGGGCACAGTATAAAGCGGAAGCGGAGATATTCCGTGCTATGATTATGTTTGATATGGTGCGTCTTTGGGGAGACTTTCCGGTGATTACAACTGTGGCGGATGATATTACTTCGGATAATATTGAAGATGTATATTCCCAGTATTTTCCTGAGCAAAATACGGAACTTGAAGCTTACCAACAGATTGAGAAAGATTTATTGGATGCTGTGAAGTATGCACCGGACAATACACTGAGCAATAAGACATTATTCACCAAATCGGTGGCACGTACATTATTAGCTAAAATTTATGCAGAAAAGCCGTTACGTGACTATACGAAGGTAATCCAATATTGTGATGAAGTGAAAGCGGATGGCTTCGATTTGGTAGAAGACTTCAGCGATTTGTTTGGCATGAACGATGCTAATACGGATGCGAAAGTACGTAATACAAAGGAAGCTATTCTTGAGGCACAGTTTACTCCCGGAGCGGGCAATTGGTGTTCGTGGATGTTCGGACGCGATTTGGTGAACTGGAATACCAACTTCACATGGGCGAAATGGGTAACTCCGTCACGTGACTTGATTAATGCTTTCAAGAAAGAAGGTGATGAGGTTCGTTTTAAAGAGTCGGTTGTTTATTATGACTGTTCGTGGAGCAATTATTATCCGTCGGATAATTATCCGTTCATGTATAAATGCCGTTCGGCCAATAGTAGTATCATAAAATATCGTTATGCTGATGTGTTGTTGCTGAAGGCAGAGGCATTGATAATGCAGGATACACCTGATTTGGAAGCGGCTGCCGGTATTATTGATGAAATACGGAAACGTGCCGGTTTGGGGAAACTTCCTTCATCTATCCGTGAAAACAAGAATTCCATGATTGACGCTTTGCTTAAAGAACGTCGGTTGGAGCTGGCTTTTGAAGGACAACGGTGGTTTGATTTAGTACGTTTGGACAAGGTAGAAGAAGTGATGAATGCTGTGTATGCGAAAGATTCAGGACGCAAGGCACAGGTTTATGCTTTCGATAAGAACTCCTATCGCTTGCCTATCCCGCAGTCAGTAATTGATGCGAATGATAAGATTCAACAGAATCCGGGTTATTAATATATTAGAAACTTAAGATTATGATAAACATGAGAAATATAGCATTGACTTTTTTAGGATGCTTCACCATATTAGCTGCATGCAGCAACAGTGACGACGCAGAAAAACCGGTAGTACCTGTTCCAACCGGAGATGTAACGATTTATGCAACGACCAACAGCCTGACACGTGATTTAACCCGTGATGCGGTTAATTTCAGCTCGAAGGATAACCTAGCACCTACTTCTATCACGCTGGATCCTACAGAACAATACCAAACAATGGATGGTTTCGGGGCAGCCATAACGGGAGCTACCTGCTTTAATCTTTTACAGATGCAGCCGACGGACCGCCATGATTTCCTGACCGAAACATTCTCTGATAATAGTGGTTTCGGGTTTAGTTATATTCGTATTTCGATTGGTTGTTCGGACTTTTCGTTGAGCGAATATACTTGTTGCGATACGAAAGGAATAGAGAACTTTGCTTTGCAGAGTGAAGAGAAAAACTATATCTTGCCGATTCTGAAAGAGATTCTGTCTATTAATCCTTCTATTAAGATTATTGCAGCCCCCTGGACTTGCCCTTTGTGGATGAAGGTAAAGAGTTTGGAAGATCTTACCCCGCTGACGACGTGGACAAGCGGACAGCTGAATCCTGCTTATTATCAAGACTATGCTACCTATTTCGTAAAATGGGTACAGGCATTTAAGGCCGAAGGTATTGATATTTATGCTGTGACTCCTCAAAATGAGCCATTGAATCATGGCAATTCGGCTTCGATGTACATGAGTTGGGAAGAACAGAGAGACTTTGTGAAAACTGCACTCGGACCTCAGTTCAAGGCTGCGGGATTGGATACAAAGATTTATGCCTATGATCATAATTATGATTACAGCAATCTTGAGGCAGAGAAACAGTATCCGGTCAAGATTTACGGTGATAGCGATGCATCCCAGTATATAGCCGGTGCAGCATATCACAATTATGGCGGCGATCGTGAGGAACTGCTGGAAATCCATAAAGCTTATCCCGAGAAAGAACTACTGTTTACGGAAACTTCTATCGGTACATGGAATAGCGGACGTGACTTGTCAAAGCGATTGCTGGAAGATATGAAAGAAGTTGCATTGGGAACAGTGAACAATTGGTGTAAAGGGGTGATTGTATGGAATCTGATGCTTGATAATGACCGTGCTCCCAATCGTGAAGGTGGTTGCCAGACTTGCTATGGAGCGGTGGATATCAGCAATAGTGACTATAAGACAATCATTCGTAACTCACATTATTATATTATTGCCCATCTTTCAAGTGTAGTGAAACCGGGCGCAGTACGTATCGGTGCATCCGGCTATTCCGACAGCAATATTATGTATTCTGCTTTCGAGAATACGGATGGTACATACGCCTTTGTTTTGATGAATAACAATGAGAAGACAAAGAGGATAACTATCAGTGATGGTAAACGTCATTTTGCTTATGATGTTCCTGGCAAGTCTGTGACCTCTTACCGTTGGGCGAAGTTGAAATAAGAACCTTAAAAGTATAAAGACATGAATAAAAGTATCTATATAATATTGGCATTGATAGGAATACTGGTCATGAATTCCTGTAGTGACGATGAATTCCTTTCGGGTAATCCGGATATGGAACTCGGAACTGGGAAAGTAAGTGCGCTTTATGGCGATAGTCTCCCGTTCACCATTAAGGCTTCGGATGTGGATGTACCTCTTTCTACTTTGAAAGCGAAACTTTTTTATGGAGAGGAATTGGTGTCGGAAACTGTGATTCGCACCAAGACAAGTGGTAGCGATTATACGGGCAAAGTCTTTGTGCCTTATTATCCCAACGTGATTGATGGTAGGGCTACTTTGAAGTTTGTCCTTCAGAATATCCATTTCACTACTACGGAAATGGAGCGGGAGGTTGTTTTGTCCCGACCGGACTTCCCTTATGTCACTTTGGTTGACGAAATGGGTGAAGAATATCTGATGAAGAGGCAGTCTCTGTATAATTATAGTGTGACCGGTAGATTTCCTCAGGATATGAAGGCTTATTTTAAAACCCCGAAAGTCGGTGAAAACGGTAACGAACTGACTTTCGGATGGGATAATGAGAATCAGCTTTCGGAAGGGAAGAATGTGGATCCCATCACTTTCTCCGGTACGGAGGCAGAACCTTATGAGGTAACTTTCAATGTTCTTACATACGCAGTTTCTCCATTGGTCAATGTATTGTTTGACGGAGAGAAGATGATAGCACAGGATGCGAATACTTATCTGATACAGAAATCATTTACTCAGGGACAGTCCATAGTAGTTGTGGGTATAGATCTGGATGGCTGGTGGATTAATCCGGATTATTTTAGGAAAGAATCCAATGGTACATTGACTTTCTTACCGGTGAATGGCAAGTATCGTGTAGTAGCTAATATGAAGCAGAAATATTTTAGTGTGACCCGCATGAACGGTGATGAGGAGGCTACTCTTTCTGATGACGGACATGGTGCTATTTGGTTAATGGGTTGGGGAGTCGGCTCTCCTTCATTGGATAGCCAGTTTGGGTGGAATATCGGAAGCAACTATTGTATGCCGGAAATTTCATCAAAGAAATATCAGTTTACCGGAGTGGCAGGCCCTGAACATGGTTCATCAATAGGACAGCGTTTCCGTTTTGATTATATAAGTGCTAAGTTCTTCTTCCAGAATGGTTATGGAGGAGAATTTTCTCAGATAACATTGGCTTCCGGTACAGAAGCATTGTTGAAGTTGACAGATAGCAAAAATTTTGAACTTGCTAATGATGTAAAGCTGGAAGAGGGAGCGACCTATGTACTTACTGTTGATTTGACAGCCGGAAATGATAAGGCAGTAATTTCTTTCAAGAAGATTTCAGATGGAGAGGTGAAACCGCAACCGACACTAGTACAGACATTGTATTTTGATTTCGGTGGTAATGAAAGTGGAACTCGCGGGGAACCGACAGTCTCCCCGGATAATAATGGAAATTACTGGAATAATATTATTAATAATGATGGATTTTATGCAAAGAAGGGCTCTGTTTATACCAATTTTGTAAATTCAAGGAATGATCAGACAGGCTTTTCATTGACGTTGAATTCACGTTTTACGGCTAATAAAGCAGGTGGTTTGACGAATCCGGATAAAGACAAATTAGGTGATTTAGCAGTGATTACAGCCACCGGTGATTATTTCTTCTTAGAAAAGTTGGAAGATAATGGTAACTTTACTCTTTCGGGCTTGGATAAAAATAAAGGGTACAAATTTTATATGTTTGCTAGTCGAGACGCAACTCAGATTCGTACAGCACGCTACACGATAGCTGGTACAAACGAATGGGCAGGAGAATTACAGGCGGCCGGCGCCGATTGTGGAGGTACTGGGAAGAATCATAATGTAGAGAATATCTGTGAATCGGATTGGGTGTATCCGGATGAAGAAGGAAAGATTTTGTTTACAGTCTCCCGTGCGACAGGTGATTATATCCCTTTGAATATCATGAAAATGGAAGAATGGTCCGGCATACGATAACTATATCATATATTAATCTATAAAAAGAAGGGACATGAAAAAACATATACTTTTGGTTATGGCACTCTTTGGAGTGCTTACTGTTGGGTCTTGCAATGACGATGAGCCTGTTGTTTCTCCCATACCGGGGGAAGACGAAGAGGTAGTGATACCTGCGCCGGAGCCTATCAATCCTGTATTGGTACAAACTCTTTATTTTGATTTTGGTTCGGTAGGAGGGGGAACGAGAGGGTCTCAAACTGAAAGTCCGGATGAGAACGGACACTATTGGAATAACATTTATAATAATGATGGGATTTATGCTGCTGTTAACTCTGTATTTGAAGACTTTGTTAACTCGGAAGGTACTTCCGTAGGCTATAAACTGACGTTGAATACCCGTTTTTCTACTAATGGAGGTTCTGGCGGAGGTGGTTTGTTAACTCCTGACGCAGAGTTGTTGAAAGATTTTGCCGTATCTACAGCTACAGAAGATTATTTCTATATAGAGAGTGGGGAGAATGGCAATAACTTTACCATTTCCGGCTTGGATAAGGAGAAGGCATATAAGTTCTATGCGTTCGGTAGCCGAAGTGCCACAGAGAAACGTGTTGCTTATTATACGATGTCCGGGTTGAACAGTTATCAAGGTGAGTTGCAGATTGCCGGAACAAATTTAGGCGGAGAAGGGGTTAACCAGAATATTGCTAATATCTGCGAGTCCGGATTAGTCTATCCGGATGAAGAAGGCACCCTGACCTTTGCTGTTTCTCGTAGTACGGGAGCATATATGGCAATAAATGCTTTGAAGCTAGAAGAATATACCGATGTAAAACGTCCCCAAACATTTACTTCGTTGACAATAACCGGTAGTGCGGTAGAAGAAGGAGAAGTGCCTATGCACATGATTTCTCCGACAGACAAGGTAAGTAATAAGTTTGAAGCTTTTTTGTCACTTCAATCGGGTAAGTTTTCTTTCAAGGGGGTAACATCGGAGGGTGTATCTACTGATATTGGAAAGGGACATGAACCTGGTGTTGTGGCGATGAATAGTTACGGTATCTCGGCAGAGGTGACAGGTCCGGTATATATTGTAGTGGATATGTCAAAGAAGAGTTATACCATTACTCCGGTAGAAGAATGGAGTATTGTTGGGAGTGTTACGGAAGGAGGTTGGAATGCCGGAACTGGTGTACCGCTTGCCTATCAAGGTAAAGGTGTATGGGGTGGACGGGTAAAACTGACCGGACTTGGTACGGCAAGTGACCGTGCCCGCTTCAACTTTATTATGAACAAAAGTTGGGATTATACAATGAAACGTATTTCTGATACTTCTAATGAAGTGGCTTTCTCCAATTCTGGCTATTCTACCAGTGATATAAATTTGAATCATGGTACGTATAATATCACTTTAGATCTCCGTCGTTTCGCTTTCTATATTGATTGTGGTGAAGAAGGTATAGATCCTTTTAAGATTTCTGTAATGGGATCTTCTGTCGCTAACGGACAGGGGGCAGACAGTAATCATGGTTATGCCTATATGTTCGGTGAATTGCAGGACGAGCGTTTCAAGAATCAGGAGACCCGTCTGCCATGGTATACATCTGGTATTTCTATTGGTGGAAACAGTACATTGAATTTGTTGGCTCGTTACAATGATTTGTTGTATGACTGCGGCAAGTATGTTATCTTCGGACTTTCTTTGGGTAATGAGGGAATACATGGGGCTGCCGATCAGCAGGCTATCTATAATCAATTCAAAGACAATATGCAGACTTTGATTAGTAAAGCGCGTGAAGACGGTAAATATCCCGTGATGATGAATAATTATACTCGTGGAGATTTTGAGGAGAGCGATTATAGATATGTAAAACAGATGAATCTGCTGATTCATGAGTGGGATCTTCCTTCTGTCAATATGTTAGGTGCAATAGATAACGGTAGTGGTAAATGGGCAGACGGTTATCAGAATGGTACGGATCTTTATCATCCGAATACAGAAGGACACCGTGAATTCCTTTATGCTATGGTTCCTTCGTTATTTGATGCAATAGAAGCTGGTAAGACTCTTCCTGCACGTGTCTCCGGAACTTCATATACTTTGGCGGGAAAGGTTTTGGAATTTACTCCGGAAGAAACAGTACATCCGTTTACAATCTCTTTTAAGGTGAAAGGTGCTACAGATGGAACGATTGCCACTTTTACAAATGGTGGCAATACTATGGGAACTTTGAAGATTCAGGAGGGAAAGGTAGTATATAACTCTCCATCGCAAGGTAAAATAGTAGGTGGAAATGTTACGGATAATCAATGGCATGTAGTATCTTTGACACATTATTATGCACAAGGACGTACATTGCTATACACCGATAAGAGTTTAGCAGGAGAATTGAACGAGAGACTGACTGTAGGTAAGTTTATTATCGGTGATAATAGTTCTACAGAGGGCAGAGAGTACAGTGAACTGTTCTTCTACCGTTCGGCAATGAATGAGGAAGAAATAAACAAACTTTGTGATGGAAGTATGTTGAAGTCCAGTTTGGAAATCTATGCTCCGTTGGATGGTTCGAAATCAACAATTGAGAATCTGGCTCAAAGTATGAATACTGTGGTAGTAAAGTCTGAATAAGAATAGAAATTATATGAATATGAAACTCAAAGCAATGTTACTTGGCCTGTCCATAATGACCGCATTGCCTGTCTGTGCGCAGAAACCGGTATATTTGGATACAAACAAGCCAATCGAAGAGCGAGTGAAAGATGCGTTGAACCGGATGACTCTTGAAGAAAAGGTCAGGATGATTCATGCACAGTCTAAATTTAGTTCGGCAGGCGTACCCCGTCTCGGTATTCCGGAAGTATGGGCTACCGATGGGCCTCACGGTATCCGTCCGGAAGTATTATGGGATGAATGGAATCAGGCAGGATGGACAAACGATTCTTGTATTGCTTATCCCGCACTCACATGCCTTGCCGCGACATGGAATCCCAAAATGTCCTACCTTTATGGAAAAAGTATCGGTGAAGAGGCGCGTTACCGCAAGAAAGACATCTTGTTGGGTCCCGGTGTGAATATCTACCGTACTCCCTTGAACGGACGTAACTTCGAGTATATGGGAGAAGACCCGTATCTGTCCGCCACTATGGTGGTTCCTTACATCAAAGGTGTACAAGAGAACGGGGTAGCTGCCTGTGTGAAGCATTATGCCTTGAACAATCAGGAGTTCAACCGTCATACCACCAATGTACAATTAAGTGATCGTGCTCTTTATGAGATATACCTGCCTGCTTTTAAAGCAGCTGTTCAGGAAGGTGGAACATGGTCGATTATGGGCTCTTATAATCTTTATCAGGGACAGCACGCCTGTCACAACAAGCGCCTGCTTCGAGATATTCTTCGCGATGAATGGGGCTTTGATGGCGTTGTAGTGTCCGACTGGGGTGGTGTGCACAACACCGAACAGGCTATTCATAACGGCATGGACTTGGAGTTTGGTTCATGGACGAACGGACTGTCTGCCGGAACGAGAAATGCGTATGATAATTATTACCTTGCTTTCCCTTACCTGAAACTGATAAAAGAGGGTAAAGTAGGAACAAAGGAACTGGATGAAAAGGTTAGTAATGTCCTTCGTCTGATTTTCCGTACTTCAATGGACCCGCACAAACCATTTGGCTCTTTAGGTTCTCCCGAACACGGGCAAGCCGGACGTCAGATTGGAGAAGAAGGGATTGTACTGTTGCAGAACAACGGTAACGTACTGCCTATCGATTTGAATAAAGCTAAAAAAATAGCCGTTATCGGTGAAAATGCCATTAAGATGATGACTGTGGGCGGTGGTAGTTCTTCTTTGAAAGTGAAATATGAGATTTCTCCGTTGGATGGACTGAAAAGTCGTGTGGGCTCAAAAGCAGAAGTGGTATATGCCCGTGGGTATGTAGGCGACCCGACAGGAGAGTATAACGGTGTGAAAACCGGTCAGGACTTGAAAGACAACCGTTCGGAAGATGAACTGCTCGCTGAGGCTTTGCAAGTGGCTAAAGATGCCGACTATGTTATTTTCTTCGGTGGCTTGAACAAGAGCAATCATCAGGATTGTGAAGATTCGGACCGCGCTTCTTTAGGTTTGCCTTACGCGCAGGATAGAGTGATAAGCGAACTGGCAAAGGTGAATAAAAACCTGATTGTTGTCAATATCTCCGGCAATGCAGTGGCTATGCCTTGGGTGAATGAAGTGCCTGCTATTGTTCAGGGTTGGTTCTTGGGTTCGGAAGCCGGGACAGCTCTTGCTTCCGTATTGGTAGGAGACGCCAATCCTTCGGGAAAACTTCCTTTCACCTTCCCGGCAAAACTGGAAGATGTAGGGGCTCATAAATTGGGCGAATATCCGGGCAATAAGGAAGAACTGGCACAGTCTAAACATAGAGGAGATACGATTAATGAAATCTATCGGGAAGATATTTTTGTAGGTTACCGTTGGGCGGATAAAGAAAAAATCAAACCGCTGTTCCCGTTCGGACACGGATTGAGCTACACTACTTTCGCCTATGGAAAGCCTTCGGCTGACAAGAAAACAATGACAGCAGATGATACTATCTCTTTCACGGTCAATGTGAAGAATACAGGAACTCGTGAGGGGCAAGAAGTTGTTCAGCTTTATATCAGCGATAAGAAATCCTCTCTCCCTCGTCCGATCAAAGAGTTGAAAGGTTTCCAGAAAGTGAAACTGGCTCCGGGAGAAGAGAAAGCGGTAACGCTGACGATTGATAAGAAAGCATTGAGCTTCTTTGATGATGCCAAACACGAATGGGTGGCCGAACCGGGCAAGTTTGAAGCAATTATCGGTAGTTCATCCAGGGATACTAAAGGTATTGTACCATTTGAGTTGAAATAGGTAGATGTTTGGTTAGAGATTTTTTAAGGAGATGACAGAGAGTCTGGGTACTCGGAAAACGCTAAGTGATTGCAACAAATTGACTTAGCGTTTTTTATTGCCTAATTTTCCCCGTTAAGATTTTTAAGGAGGATAGGGCAGATTATATCCTTTCTTTACAACAGGCGCAAGATGATGAAACCAACCGGCCTTTTGGGGATTTCATGGCGGTGCAATTGAGAAAATCACTGTCTTTGGAAATTCAAAAATATAAAGCTTCTCACAATAAAGGATTTAGCTTTATGTTTTAATCTTGTAGGACTTCTTTTGATAAGACTTTCATCCATTTGTATATCTTTCACCGCTTAGTACCAACAGACTTTCCGGTCCCATATTGAACAACAGGTCTATGATACTCAAATTAGGTAGAAAACCCAGTTTGGACTCAAAAACCTGATAGTAGGGTTGCGGAACAAACTCTTTATCCACTTCCCTGAAATCCTTTTTCGGATGAATCACTTCCCGAAAATCGGATTCTCCGGGAGCAAACTCCATCTTATATTCGGAAGTGCGCTCAATGGTGGGGTGAATATCTATCAATTCACAGACCATCCGGCATAGTTCTTCGTTGAAATCGATTAAAAATTCGTATTTCTTTTCGTAGAAAGGACGGAAGTCGTCCTTGTAGTACTCAAAGAAAGGAGTATTGTTGTAGGCCGATTCGATGGCGTTCCAGTGCAGATGTCTCCAGTTGCCGTGGTCGGAGATGCGGATATCCTTCATTGGGCACTTCAATGTATCGGGCTTTACGGTTGGGATGGAAAGAGCTAACTCACCCGATGGACCGGCAATGGTGCACCGGTTGCGGTAGGTTTGTTTTATATAGTGGTCGTATTGTTCTACAAATACCTTGTCATAAGCCAGTAGTTTGGTATAATATTCAACGGGAGCGAGATAGGCTGAAGATAAATAAGCGATGTTCATTTCTTTCATTTTAATTCGTTTAGGAGGCTCTGTTATTAAGGATATTATGAGATATAATGAAGGGGTTGTTTCTTTTATGATCCGGAAGATTATTTTACTGTTCTGAAGAAACGCCTCCATCGATATCCGTCAAACAACCCTGTTTCTTTTTCTTTAGAGAACCAAATGATGGAGGCTTTTCCGATGATATGGTCTTGCGGGACAAATCCGAAGAGCCGTGAGTCGGAGAAGTTGACGGTATTGTTAGACCCCATCCAATAGTAATCTTTGGTGAAATAACAGTGTTGTGTGGGTTTTCCGTTCACGTAGAGAGTGTCGTTCTTTATTTCTGCCTGTTTGCCTTCGTGCATCACGAGGGTATTCCGCAGCAAGGTCATGTTCCAGGGATAGACCCGAATAAATTTCCCTTTTCCGGGGACAATCAGCGGATTTGGTTCGGCATCTTCTTTGTTTGACAAAGGTTGAACGAAGCTCTCTTTCCCATTCATGGCCTGTTCCAGCAGATAATATTCGTAGCGGCTGAAACTGCGCACATGGGTGCTGTCATTACTTCCCATCAATCCGTCGTTGGTGATGGAAAGGGTATGCATGAGTGACGTAATCAGATTTTCTTTTGAAGCGGGGTACGAATAAAGTCTTTTCTTATCCGGGTTGAACTGTGCTTCGGGTGAAATAACTGAGAAAAGGGAATCAACAAATAAGGTGTCACCCGGTACTCCGAGACAACGGCTGATATAGATTTCCCGGCGGTCGATGATAGGTTCCCGGATTCCGGCCGGATTATTGAATACTACGATATCTTGTCGCTGTACAGGACTTTCGCACCAACGATGATAGGAGAAGAGCGACATGAAAGGAACTCGTAACCCGTAACTCCATTTGTTGACTAGGATGCGTTCACCTTGGAAAATGGAGTTTTCCATACCGGTGGAAGGTATAAGGTAGGATGTAAAAGCAAATCCCCGGAGCAGAAGCACTACGACTACTGCTCCGGCAAATGCTAGTGTCCATTTGAATTTACGAATGTTCATCAATATTTATCACCTTATCACGCTATTCTATCCGTACACTTATCATCCTACCCACTTGAAGAGTCGGTTCCAACGGATCTTACCATCAAACCATCCGCGGTCTTTATCGAGCGACAGCCATACGACGATCGGTTTGCCTACTACGTGGTCTTCGGGCACGAATCCCCAATAACGGGAATCGGCGGAATTATGACGGTTGTCACCCATCATCCAATAATAGTCCATCTTGAAGGTATATTGATCGGTCTTTTCACCGTTGATGTAGATACCGTCCGGTTTCACTTCGAGCTTGTTGCCTTCGTAGGCTACGATACAACGCTCATAGATAGGCAGATTGTCTTCTGTGAGGGTAATGGTAGCTCCTTTGGCAGGAATCCAGATCGGACCGTAATTGTTGCGGTTCCATTTGGTATAAAGATTGAGCGGATACATCTGTCCGGCATAATCTTCGGGTTCCATTACTATTTTGCTGATTAGCTTTTTGTTGCCCAAAAGCGTTTCATACATCTTCTTGGTTAGCGGGAAATGATATACCGGATTCAGTTTGCCCTGTGCATTCCGGCTGTCCAGTCCCATTTCCAGCAATCCGCTTTCCCAGCCGGAGTCTTCTATCAGCATGGTGTCGTCCTTGCTGATACCTAGTTCACGAAGCATATCTTCGGGAATGTACGGACCGGTGGTCTGTACGAAATAGTTGAATTGCAGGTTTTCGGGGTTCTCAATCGCTTTACCGTCAATCATCACTTGTCCGTTGACAATCTGGAGCGTATCACCGGGAAGACCTACACAACGTTTAACGTAATTCTCTCTGCGGTCTACAGGACGCCAGAGGACTTCCCCGTAAGTACGTGGATTATTTAAAATCTGTTTCCGTCCGGCAGCGTAGTACAGGTCGTATACGGCACGCTGCTGTGCACGAGTTAAGCTGTCCATATCGATCCGTTTGGAATAGATACGTTGTCCTTCACCGTAAGCCAGCGTGTAAAAATCTGTAGTCTGTTGGTAGTTGACCGCTACCGTGTCACCTGCCGGAAAATTGAATACGACAATATCGTTCAACTTCACTTTGCCGAATCCCGGCACTCGTTTATATTTCCACTGTGGCCATTCTATGTATGATTTAGAGTTGAAGACGGGCAGTGTATGTTGTGCCAACGGCATAGAAAGCGGTGTATTCGGCACACGAGGACCGTAGCTCATCTTGCTTACGTACAGAAAATCGCCTACCAGCAATGATTTCTCCAACGAGGAGGAGGGAATCTGGTAGTTCTGGAAGATGTAGATATTGACGAAGTAAACGGCGACCAGTGCGAAAACAATGGCGTCTATCCAGCTCATCACGCTGCGGACAACCGGATTCTTCGACTTTTTCCAGAAAGACCAAGGTACTTTCTTTGTGATATAAATATCGAAAATGAAAGGAACAACAATCAATCCCCACCAACTCCGTACCCAGATAAGGAAGGCAAGATAAAGAAGAATAGCAATGGCGCATTTAATCCATTGTGCGCGTGTGGCTTGTCTCATAATGGTATATATTTGAACTAGGTTCTGAAATCTTAATCGTTCAAGAATGGAAATAAATCACTCATGCCCAAGAATCCTTCGTGCTGGGCTGTATATTCGGCTGCCAATACAGCTCCGAGTACAAAACCTCCACGGCTTTTTGCATCGTGTGTGAGGGTAATGCTGTCCACATCCGATTCGTACCGGATGGTGTGCAGACCGAACACTTCTCCTTCACGGATGGAAGCGATGGGAAGTTCGTTCGGAGCGCAGTCGTTGGTTCCGCTAATGCTCCCGTCCGGTGCGGCGAATGTTCCTTTCACCCATTTGTCCTTGCGGTCCATATTCTGTAAGATACCTTCCGCCAGAGTGATGGCTGTTCCGCTCGGAGCGTCCAGTTTGTGAATATGATGCGTCTCGCTCATCGTCACGTCATAATTGGGGAACTGATTCATGATCTTAGCCAGATACTTATTGACAGCCGAGAAGATGGTAACTCCCAGACTGAAGTTGGACGACCAGAAAAGGGTCTTTCCACCTTCCGTACAAAGCTTTTTGATTTCTTCGCCATGTTCGGTCATCCATCCGGTGCTGCCTGATACCAGCTTCACATCGGCTTTGAAGGCTTTCATATAATTACTGTAAGCTACCATCGGATTGGTAAACTCAATGGCTACGTCAGCCGATTTGAATGCTTCCGATTCGAAGTCTTCCTGATTATTGATGTCGATGATACAGACAATTTCATGTCCGCGACTACGGGCTACCTTTTCTATCTCCTTGCCCATCTTTCCGTAACCGATCAATGCTATTTTCATTGTTTTCTGACTTATATTCAAAATAATAGTTGCAAAGATAGGATTTTTATTACATTTGCAGTGCACATTAACGTCTTGTTAACATGGAACATCTTCTCCACTACGTGTGGAAACATAAATTATTTCCTCTGAAAGTACTGCAAACCACTGAAGGCTTACCGGTAGAAGTGATTGATTCCGGTCTGCAAAATCCCAATGCCGGTCCTGACTTTTTTAATGCGAAACTAAAAATTGACGGTACGCTATGGGTGGGAAATATAGAAATACATATACACTCTTCGGATTGGCTCCGTCACGGTCACGATAAGGATAAAGCATACGATTCGGTCATTCTTCATGTGGTCGGTGAGGCGGATATGGAGGTAACCCGCACGGACGGCGGGCGAATTCCGCAATTAATATTGACTTGTCCTGAAAATGTGCAGTCTCACTATCATGAGCTCTGTGTAGCCGATCAGTATCCGGCTTGTTATCCTATCCTCGCCTCTCTTCCCAAACTTACCGTCCATTCTTGGCTGACAGCTTTGCAAACGGAACGTTTGGAACAAAAAGCCCGCTTGATAACGGAGCGCCTTAAGCATTGCAATCATAATTGGGAGGATGCCTTCTTCGTCACTCTTGCCCGCAATTTCGGTTTCGGCTTGAATGGAGACGCTTTTGAAACGTGGGCAGGAATGTTGCCTTTCCGTGCGATAGATAAACATCGCAATGATTTGTTCCAGATAGAGGCTTTCTTTTACGGCTTGGCAGGATTGTTGGAAGATTCGTTTCTTAAAAAAGGGCAGGAGGATGAGTATAGTCTACGTCTTATCAAGGAGTTCCGTTACTTGCAGCGGAAGTTTGAATTCACCCAAGTGATGAATGCTACTCTTTGGCGTTTTCTCCGACTTCGTCCCGAAAACTTTCCTACTGTTCGTCTGGCTCAGTTGGCCTACCTTTATCAAAGAGGGGGTAAGCTGTTCTCGCGGTTGCTGGAAGCAGGGACACTGGCGGAGGTGAGGACACTTCTTGAGGTCGGCACTTCTTCTTATTGGGAAAGTCATTATCTGTTCGGCCGGACTTCCTCGCAAAAGAAGAAAACGATGGGAGAACGGTCAAAAGACCTGATTATTATCAATACTGTAGTTCCTTTTCTTTATACCTACGGACTGCATAAGGCAGACGAGGGAATGTGCGAACGTGCCGGACGCTTTCTGGAAGAATTGAAAGCGGAAGACAATCATATTATCCGTTCGTGGAGTGCGGCAGGTCTTCCGGTGGTCAGTGCGGCGGACAGTCAGGCGTTGATACAGTTGCAGAAAGAGTATTGCGACCGGAGAAAATGCCTGTATTGCCGTTTTGGTTATGAATATTTGCGGCACAAATAATCAAGATATCAAACTAGTCATTATCTTTGCAGTGTCAATCAAACTCTTAATTTATATCGTGTTATGAGAGCTGAAAAGTTTGTATACTGCTTGCTGATGATAGTGTTGTTTGCTGGTATTCCCACCGGTAAGGCGGTGGCGCAATCCGGTGAGGACTTCAAACCGTTTTTGGATAAGTTTACTTCCAGTGCAGCATTCCAGTACACTCGCATTAAGTTCCCGTTGAAAACTCCGATTACCTTATTGGCGGATGATGGTGAAACAGAGAAGACATTCCCTTTTACTAAGGAAAAATGGCCTTTATTGGATAGCGAGACAATGAAAGAAGAACGTATCGCGCAAGAAGAGGGGGGAATTTATGTTTCCAAATTCACATTGAACGAGCCTGATCGCAAAGTGTTTGAAGCCGGTTATGAGGAATCGGAAGTCGACTTGCGTGTCGAATTCCAGCTCTTGTCTGATGGAAAATGGTATGTAGTAGATTGTTATACAGGATGGTACGGCTACGACCTGCCTATTGCTGAATTGAAACAGACGATACAACAAGTAAAGGAAGAGAATGCAGCTTTCAAGGAAATACATCCCTAGCGAATAGCCGGTAGGAACTTTGTTTATGGCGTCCCTACATAATACCCCAGTTCGGACTCTTTTCCGTCCACCATCTCTTTGACAATACCGTTTTTGGCATTGAACTCTTGGAAGAGTTCCTCATAGTCACGTGTATAGTCGGCGTCCGGTACTACATTGACATCAAAGGTCAATTCCGCTTTCCCGTTGGGAAGCATATTCCCGAAAATCCGGATGCGGTGAACAACCTCGCCTATATTTTTAATACTGTTGTAGGTTGCCTTGAATTGTCTGATACCCTCTTCCGGAATGATGATATGTGAACTTTTATCCAGAATGATACAGCCACAAGAAGGCTGGATATCCGAAATGACCAGAGGAGCGTCACCGGTGTTGGTGATTGTGAACATGATATCTAGTTGTTGCCCTTGTTTGATAGAATAATAGTGCCTTACCGAGTCTTTTATGACCATAGTTGTAGGACGTACTTTCTTCTTACACCCTGAGAGGAAGAAGGGTAATACTGTTAATAAGAGGATATAAAGTACCGATTTGTTCATAGTGGATGTTTTATGTTAGGGGTTACCTTATTTTTACTTTTTATGGAACGAATGCGATTTCATCTATACCGATCTGGGCTCTTGGCTTTTTAGCTCCCATGACCTTTATACTTACCAGTTCTGCCCTGTTCAAATCTATCGGAGTGGTTATTTTTACTAATTCGCCCTTTTCAACGGAATCATCCGTCTCCAGATTGATTGTCTTATAGATTGCTCCGTCCTTCGATATTTCGATTTGCCGGGGAGGGTAGAAACGATGTCTGGGAAGATTCAAGAAACTGATATAAATGTTTCCTGTCTTATTGATACCTTTTACAGGCAGACTGATTTCATATTTTTCTTTCGGAAGAGTTGTCCAGCCGCAATGATAATTGCCGGGTAAACCGTGCGTGCTGTCTGTGAGTCTCTTCAACCCATCTTTGTCCGTTGGGGGAGTTGAAGAAGGCATGATTCCGAGAAATAAGTTCTTTTTAATGTCGGAAGCAAGTATATACTGTTCCCATTCTTTTATATAGTAGTCGATTTCATCGGCCGATTCATTATAGTACTCCATCCCCGTGAAAGCATGATGTTCTTTGAGTTGGGTAAGCCATTTCCGCACTTGCGGAGTCGGTTGGATTTGTTTTCCGTTTCGTTGGGCATATCCGTAAGGATCATAACTGTGGTTGCGTCCCATCTCCAGACGTGTATAAGACAAGGCTGTCTGGAGTTCATGGAGCTTTTTACGCTCTTTCCCTTTCGCATCGGAAACATAATCGCCCATTTCATCATAGAATTTGATAAACTTTTCCGGATTGAGGAATGACTGCTCCAATTCTGCAATACCGGCATAGATACCTAACTTCTTACCGGACTGGACGCTGTTTTCCAAGTTAATGTAATAGTCGTACAGCCATTTCTTTGATAGGGGGTACTCTTGATTGAAATAGTCTCTGACCAGTTCCTCAACGGGAAGTTCCGGGTTGATGAGAAGTGCCGACAGTGCAAAAGTCCTCATTGCATCGAAAGAAGAATAGCTGTATCCGCTTCCGTTGAAGAAAATGCCACTGGCTCCGTTCTGCTTGAAGAACCGGAGTCTCTGCTGGGCTATCTTCAATATGGGGAAAGGTGTCAGATAGTCATCGAAGTTGTTGATGTAATCCCATATATAAATGTTCTTCGTAACTTTCTTCCATTGATTCAGCTGTTGCATAAACTTTTTTTCCTGTGCATTCTTGCCGTCTATCCGTCGGAGTGGAAAGTCTATGGCGCTGACAATGATACCTGCATTGGACGGCAACTGTTTGTCCGTAACCTGCTTGGTGCTCAGATAGGATATGGTAAAAAAGGAATGTTTAGGAAAGCGTTGCGACAGCCGGAGTAACAGTTCTGTGACGGCAGGTGTTGCGTTCTTCTCCGTATTTCCCATCGCTGTGCAACTGGCGCAAGTACAGGCGTACGGAGTATCATCCGGAGCAATGACAAAACGAGAACTTCCCTTTTCACCGATATTATCTACGATATAGCTTTCAATTTGCCGATACATCTCTTCGGAAGAGAAACAAAGTTGTGAGTCGTCTGTCTTACCGTGGATGGTAGCATATACCTTATCTACATTGTCTCCTAATACTTTTCTCAGGTTGTGTCCCCATATACCCCAACTGTCGTCAAAGTTATTGAGTCCCATTACTCCCGTATAATCGGGATTCAGACCGGAAGGGGAATAGATACTTTGATAATCAAAAGCAAACGTACCGCAAGTATCTGTCAGATTGATGATGGCGGGAGGAAGGTCGGAACCGTCGATACGCGGGTCTTCCTTGCTTATCTTTTTTATCAATTGGTATTGCAGCCACAACATTTGTCTGTCATCGGCTGCTGTGAGTTCTATTTCCGATCCTTTGATGGCGATCCTGAACCCTTCCTGCAAGGTCGGATCTATGCGTATGATAACACGCCACATTTCCTTCTCTGATACCCCGAAAGCGACCATTTCATCGTCATTTGCACGCTTTTTGAGGTGCTCGTACAGGTATTTGGCCCATCGGGTATCTTTGTCCGTCGGGTCTTCGCCGATTGTGATGAGGTAGCCTTCCTTGGAGGCAAATATCTCGGTGCGCGCCTGCATATGGCAGCCGGATAAAAGGCAGCAAACGCATATCATTCCTGCCAGTAGGGGGCATAGCTTATCAGAATGAAATATAAATCTGTGCATAGATATTATATAGGTTTTTATAGCGTGTCGATACCGTTTCTATTCGATGGATCGGATCCGTTCCCCGCACTGTATTCGTCTGGTTATAATAGGTATTCCAAGTCCCCATCAGGCCGATGGTAATGTTGGGACTGACCATATATTGGCCTCCCAAACCTACCATTGTGTTGGTATGTGAGAAGGAACCGGGCAACGCATAGTCTAATACGGCCGTTTCCGGTGCCGAACCGATACTTGCCATGGCATTGATATTTGTCTTTCCATCGCTGGCAGGGAAATATTTCGCACCGACCTGCGCATTGTAATAGAATTTGGAGTTAAAGAAATGAAGGTCGAGTTTGGCATTAAGCCGGACCTCTTCGATGGTCTTGGCTACCTCTCCGCCAACGGTGAGCAGGTTTGTTTTCGACTCATCCCATCCGGTGAATATGTATCCGTTTTCTCCGTTACTGCCGGCAAAGAATTCGTTATTCCACTCATAATGCTTGTTGTAGGCAGTTACCCGTCTGTAGCCGACATGTCCCGCTATTTCCCAATCATTCTTGAGATAATGGCGCAATGCTACATCGGCAGTAATGTCCGGGAAGTATTTGGTGGCAAAAGCGGCATTGATCGTAGTGCTCCATTTCGGTGAGAAGTGATGCGTCCATTCGCCTTGTACCTGAATGCCGACTCCGCCCGGTGTCTGTTCCTCCGCCTCCATATTATCGCTTGCCGATCCGCTTCTTCCAGCATAGTTGATACGTCCGGTATAAGTATTTTCCCGGTTTTTACGGGTATATTCGGCTGTGGCGACAGAGGTGATAATATCCTCTTCACCATAGCGGGCACGCAGATAAGTCAGGGCTATCTCATTTTTAAGCGTCATGCTTCGTAAGCCCGATAAATGCCGTTGGAAAGAGCGATATTCCATGATTGAAGGCTCGTAGAACTTCTGATAATAGTATGCGGAATCAGCTTGTCTGTTAGCCTCATACACCACTCCCTTTGTGTATTTCAAAGATTTGTTCTGACTGTCGAAAAGTAACGCTGTGTCAAGCACCGCAAGGGCTTGCTCAGGTTCTTTCGCTTTTGTCAGTTGCAAAGCGCGGTATTCACTGCTTTGCGAGAAAGCGCCTATAATCTCCTTATTACTCGGATATTTATTGAGTATCGGCTTCAAGAATTCTAGCGAAGCTTCGTATTTTTTGTCACGGTCCAATACGGTAGCCCTTTTGGCTTGATAGAATGGCTCTTCCGGATAGAAATTGATACCTTGTGCCGTATATTTCTCGAATTCATCGTATTTTCCCAATAATCCAGACGAGTTGATGGCATAGCGTAGTCCTAAATCACTCGATGGATTCAGGCTGACGAGTTTGACGGCTTCATCGTATGCTTTCTGCGTAGCCCCCGCTTCCATACATTTCTTGATGTAAGGAATTGCCAGTTCCTCGTATCCTATCACGTAGAAAATGCGCATATCCTCATCACTCTGTTCGATGGCAGACAGATAAAGTTGCAGAGCTTCTTCTGTTTTATCCATTTTATCGAGGATAAATGCCCTTTTCAACGTGCCGTTTTCGTAATCGGGGAAATGAAGTGTGATGGTATCCAATGTGGCGAGCGCTTCGTTGTAACGCTTCATATTGATATAGCAACTCAGTGCTTTTTCCCATGCGGCACCGTTTACTTCGTTGTCTATATGCCTTTGTGAAACGAATAATACATGAGGCAATGCCTCCGAATACAGGCCGAGTTCCATAAGTCTTTCGGCTTTTTTCATGTGAAGGGAAGACATGGCCAAAGTAATATCGTAATCATCGGGATACATATCATACAGCTTCTTTAAAGCCGAGTAAGCGAGATCGTCCTCATTCATTTGACGATAAAGCATATATTCCTTATACAAGATTCCCTTGTCTGTGTTACCGTATTGTTTCTTCGCCTCTCTGATATAGAAGAGCGCGTCATCGGTGTATCCTCTTGTCACGGAGGTATTCAGCAGATAATCCAATGCTTCCTTATCCTTGTTTCCGCCTTCATAAGCCATTCCGTAGAGTACATAAGGATCCCGTTGCTTTTCGGAGCGGGCGGCTTCCAGCAACAGATTGTTATACATACGCCGTATTGCCGGACTGTTATTTCTTCTCATCTGTTCCTGTACAAATACCAATGCTTCCGGAAAACGTGCCAATTCACCGAGAATTCCGGCTCTTTTGATGATAAGTGCGGAACTTCCGGGAATAGCCGCCAATCCATTGGATGACCATCCTAAAGCGGCTTCCCGGTTACCTTTCTGCAAATGCAGGTTGATAATGTCCAGATAAAACTCTTCATTATCGGGAGATATCTTGATGAGCTCGGTCAGTCTTTCGATTGCTTCCTTCCGGTTACCGCCTTTTTTCATCTGGCGATATCCCATTTCCAGACTATATACATAATCCTTCCGTAAAATGGTATCGTTCGGATAAATCTGATTGATACGTCTCAGCAAACGGTCGGCTTCCACATCGTTGTTCTGTTTGCGGTACAACTCAATCTTTCTGCGCCACAATCCGCGCCAATACGGATTTACTTCCAGCAACTCATTTACATAGCAAATCGCACTGGAGTAATTTTCTGTGATGTCTTCGACATCCACCAGTAAATGTTTGGCATTGACATTATTATAATTATCCTCCACCGCTTTGACAAGATGATAACGAGACTGATCGTAGTCTTTCTCATGGAACCAGTATTTACCCATGAGCCATTGAAGATCGGAGACTTTCGGGTATTTCTGAAGTCCTTCATCCAACAGTGCTTTCCCCGCTTCCCACTCTTCATTGGCAAAATGCTCTTGTATGATCTGGGCATATTGCTCCGGCGTCTGGAAACCTTTGTCGCTTCCGATGGAAGAGGTTATCAGCAGGAGCAAACAAGCTAATATGGTGATCTTATGGAGAAATACTCTGTTCATCTTATCTTGTTATTTATACATTCTTATATTGTTGCGGGTTCAGGATTGACTTTGGTATCTTCCTCATTGGCATTTCCTGTCTTCTGTTTGAATCCTGTCCGTTCCATCTTCTTCCACTTGAAGTCTCTCTTGGTCAAATAACTGAGGTATCCCCTTAGGGAACAGAATGTAATGATGGGATGATAGAAAATCGGTTCCAATATGGAGGCAATGATAATCCATAAATATTCGTATCCTCTTTTATAAAGCATTCCGACGTAGTAATCGTAAGTGATAACCACGATGGACAGGAATTGGCAGAATACGTAAATGGTCAGGTAAATCATCCATGCCGTATTCCAGTTGACAGCCCCTGTGAAAGCCAGGTAAATGAAAACGCTGAATCCTGTAACCTCAATGATGGGTGCCAAGAATTCAAAGATAAACATATAAGGTAGGGTTAACAGCCCCATTTGTTTATAGGTTTTTTTGAAAATCATCTTGTGATGGACGCTCAATGTCTGGAATAATCCCCGTGCCCAACGGGTACGTTGGCGGTAAAGCATTGCCAGGTTGGGAGGTCCTTCCGTCCAACAGCAGGTGTCCGGTATCTGCACTATCTTGTAAGGCCGGGAGAAGTCGCACATATATCCTACCATGCGGGTAATCATGTCCATGTCTTCCGCAAAGGAAGTGCCGTCATAACCTCCGGCCGCAATAGCTACGGAACGGTCAAAAAGCCCGAATCCACCGGATACATTCGGCATCCCATTGATGGCTGACCATCCCATCTTACCTATCAGATAGGAACGCATATATTCCAAATTCTGGAAAAGCGGAATAGGGGTACGCGGAGTCTTGACATCAACAATCTGCCCGTCCTTCACTACGCAACCGTTAGCCATCAGCATAGTTCCGCTCACGGCAATCACTTGTTTGTCAGAAGATATGATCGGTGAAATACAACGATACAATGCATACTTCTCCAGAATACAGTCCACATCTGTACAGATAAAATAAGGATAGGAAGAGGCGTTGATACCTGCGTTGGAAGCGTCCGCTTTCGTTCCTCCGTTCTCTTTATCGACAACGATGAGGCGGCTGTATTTCGGATTTGTAGACTTCAGAAGCCTTTTGAACGGTTTGGTCTTGATTCGTTCGATGTATGCGTATGGTACTTCTATCAGTTCATAATATTCGGTAATTTTCTCCAAAGTCTTGTCCGTGCTACCGTCATTCACGATAATAACTTCGAAAACTGGATATTCGAGGGCAAGCATCGAGTTAACATTATCGATAATAGTCTTTTCTTCGTTGTAGGCAGGGGCAATGACCGAAACACCCGGTGTATAGGGAGATTCTTTGATAATTTTCCGTACATAACTTTCCACATAGTAGTCTTTTCTCCGTTTCAAAGAAATGAAAGAGAGGAAAGCGAATACGATAAAAGATATCGCCAGCATACTCGTATAAAAGAATACGAAATAATTGAAGAAGGTAAATAGTATATCTTTCATATTCTTTTTATATTAACTGGTTAATAAGCGGGTGTTTTGTATGAGCGAATAAGATCGCTGTATGAGAATCGGCTTTTCTCTCCAATTGTTCGAATGTTTTCCTGCCCATAGCACTGTAATCGTAAAGGGCTTTCAGAATCACTCGCTTTGTTCCCCAATTGTCAGCGTCATCGTAAGCATTGTACAGGAATCCTAAAGCCTTATCAGTTTTCAAGTCTGCAATAGCTGTGATAATCTGCCGTTTGACTTCTTCGGGCTGCACATTGTACATCTCAATTAGCTTCGGTTCTACCTCTTTGTACTTAAGTTTACCTAACGTCTTTATTGCCTCGCTTCGTATTTCTACAGAACGGGCATTGATTTGCTTGGCGAGAGTCGGAGCACTTTCTGTTTCATTATAAAGTCTGATTTCATTAATGAAGAATATCTTCACATTTTCTTCAGCCGAAGTATTTACCCATTTAATGAAACTAGGCGTATTGTAGCCTACTTTCCGGCGGTGTTCGAGGATAGCATGTAATTCCATCATATCCCATTGCCTTAGCTTCATGCTGATGTCTTCATCGAAGAAACGGAACGGGTTTCCCTGACTTAGCCACATATATGTATAGCGTGCCGAATTCCTTAGCTCTATTTTGCGGTGATAAAGGAAACGCACCAATACTGCTTCAGAGGCATATCCATTGATGGATTGAATGATTTTCAGGGCTTGTATCTTGGCTCTCTTAGCTCCGAATTGAAGTTCATGTTCGAGGAAACGGGTTATTTGGAATACAGTTTGTATTGAATGGTAGTTCACTTCATTGATTTCATTCTCATGTGCAGTCTTTATCTCGGTCAGCAGTTGAGTAATGATACGAAGCTCGTTGGGTTTAGGACGCTTTTTGGTATCATACTTCAGTCTGTCAGCTATCTCTTCGTCACTTATTGTGCTGGAATCTAAAGAGATAGATAGCATATCTTCATAGTATTTGTCATAAGCCTTTTGGTATCTACGTTTTTCTTTCTTTCTGTTGAATATACCATATATGATATGTAATAAAAGAAATAGGTACGCAATGATGCAGAACATTACAGCAATCGAACATATTCTTATTATTAAAGGATAGCCAATAAACTTGTAATATATCCAATAGAAATAATATTCTATGTAATCTATGCCATATAATACTTGCTCCATTTCTTTTGATATATTTAGCCAAAAAAAACTTGTATATTCAAAGCGATATTCTTATATTTGTTGTATGGAATATCTTGTCTTATGCAAATATAAGAAATAACTTGTATATATTATCCATCGCCGATGAACAAGGCTTTTGCGGTAAGTTTATGGCTACTTGTTATTTTCGATGGAAAGGGTAAAAATTAAAGATAAACAAGGCTGTTATATGATTTAATGTTAAGTATTTTTGTGATTGGTTAACAAAAGAGGCTCGCTTATGGATGGCATAAAGCGTGGTTTCAATTGAGAAAAGGAAGATGAACAGTTATTAAATTTGAGAATTATGATGAAAATTAGAAGTTTGATGTATGTCCTTATGGGAACATTTACCATTGTTGCCTGTACAAACAGTGACAATGAAGCAACAACGGGAGATAGTTCTACGGACAAGATCTCTACGGGATTTGACTGGGCGACAAGCCGTACAGTCTCGGTATCTATAACATCGGCTAACAAGACACTTATTTCTTTATATTCTGATGCGGAATGTAAAATTCCTTTGTTGGAGAATGCTCTTGTAGAAGGTGAAACAACTGTGGATTTGAATATTCCGATGCATTCTCAGACTGTATATGCTAAATATGCTGCTATGTCAGGTCCCCAAGTACGGACAATTAATTTGAAAGCGGTTACTCGGGCAGATGGTTCTATTAATTTGGAGGATGCAGTAGCGCCAACAAGTGAAGAGGATGCGGGTTTTCGTTTTTATCATAACACAGGAGTTGCTATGTTTGAAGACAACTGGCCGAAGCAATCTAATGGTCCTGACAACGATTTGAATGATGTTGTCATCGAGTATGACCTAAAGGTTACCGAATGCCAAGTAGAAAACTTGTTACCTGCACATGGCTATAAAGAAGGGCTTTTGCTTACTTTGGATCTTCGTGCCAAAGGAGGATATTATCCGACAAAGTTGGGTGTGGAGTTGATTGGACTTGATAAGAAGTATATTAATGAGATTACTTCTCGTATTCTTTGGAAAGGCGGACAAGGTATGGAAGAAGAAATGGTCAGAGAAGAAACTGGGGGTGATTTTGTAGAGGTAAATATGAATACTTATAAACTGACTGTCGATGCAAAGACAGGTAATCCGGTGATTATGTTGGATGGATTGTCCGCACTTGGTGATAAACAGAATTTCTTTCAAACAACAGAAGGTTATATTGTCATAGGAAAACCGATGTTACGTGCTGAAATTAAGTTTGCCGGTAAGAATCGTTCTGAAATTACTGATAATGAAGGGAAAAATCAACTGGAAGCTTATAGAAATTTGATTTTGGATACAAAAAAACAAAATTTCTTTATTGTGACGAATGATAATACAGAGATTCACATGAAAGGATATGAGCCAACCCGTTTCTATACAAATTATGATGTTGATGCAGCAAAAGCTGATGTTGAAATGATAAATGGTATTCCATATTGTAATAAGAACGGTTTCGTTTGGGGGGTAAAAGTACCTGTGGGTGTGAAGCATACATACGAAAGAGTGCCTTTTGCCGAAGCTTATCCTCAGTTTACTGAATGGGCACAAAGTAATGGAGCTCAGAATAAAGATTGGTATTTGGCACCATTATATGGAAAAGTAGTAGAAGCTTGGTAATACAAATGCATACCCAATACGTTATTTGAGGTATTTTGTACAATTTGAACCCCTCTTTTTTCGAAAAGAGGGGTTTCTTTGTATCCGAAAGAATGATCTTTAAACTAATACCATAAATAATGAAGCGATTTTTTATTAGCTACAGTCTGATTACTTTTCTTCTTTTGGATAGTGTGGTGCTTTTTGCGCAACATACTAGCTCTTTTGTAAAACAGTGGAAAATAGAAGATGAATCCCATGCTTTACAGATAATAGAACATGCCGATACATTGGAACTGATTGTACCGGGTGGGTTGACTCTATGGTCCTCACAGCGTCTGACGGGTGATTATGAAATCAGTTACCATATCTGTATGGTGATGAAAGGGGGAAGGCACGATCGTCTGAGTGATTTGAATTGCTTTTGGGCTGCCAATGATCCTAAACATCCCGACGATCTTTTTGCTCGCAGCCAGTGGCGCAACGGTGTCTTTAAGAACTATAATACATTGAACCTTTTTTACGTTGGATACGGGGGAAATGATAATTCTACCACCCGTTTTCGACGTTACAGAGGAGAATATTATGGTATTGCAGATGATAAAGTCAAACCGTTATTGAAGGAGTATACTGATACGCCGCATTTGCTTGTACCCAATAAATGGTATGAAATCCGGATTCGGGTAGAAAAAGGAATGACTACTTACGCGGTGAATGGTGAAGAATTATTCCGCTATACCCTCACCGGAAACGAAGGAGACGGACATTTCGGCCTGCGCCTTTTGCAAAACCACGTGTTGTTTACCGGCTTTAAAGTGACTTCTTTTTGAGACTGTTTATACCGCATATAGAAACCTAAATAAGATATAAATACCCATGATGAAACAACTCTTTACCAGATTACGGGTGATTACCCTATTTTCATTTTTGTATTCAGCATTTCTTCATGCGCAAGTCGTGACCGACGAGCGGATGTTCTCTTTTGAGGAATCGAAGATTCCGGATTACATAACAGGTGTCAATTCGCAACTCTCTATTTCCGATACACATTATAAAGACGGAAAACATTCGCTGAAATGGGTCTTTGAGCCTGGAGGGGTATTGGAATTGAAGAAGGATTTAAAGTTTGAAAAGAAAGATCCGACGGGTAAAGATTTATATCTTTCTGCTTTTATAATATGGGTGTACAATGAGGAGCCTCAGGACGCAACAATTGAGTTTGAGTTTTTGAAAGATGGCAAGAAATGTACTTCGTTTCCTTTCGGAATCAATTTCAGCGGTTGGCGTGCTGCATGGGTTTGCTACGAACGGGATATGCAGGGTACTCCGGAAGAAGGGATGAATGAGCTTCGTATTGTTGCTCCGAATGAAAAAGGAAGCCTTTTCATCGATCATTTGATCACTGCGACGAAGGTGGATGCCCGTCAGCAAACAGCCGACTTACAAGTTCCTTTTGTCAATGCCGGAACTAATAATCATTGGTTGGTTGTCTATAAACATTCATTGTTGCAGCCGGATATCGAACTGACTCCGGTGAGCGAGGCGCAAAAGAAAGAGATGAAGTTGCTGGAGAAGCGTTTCCGTGACATGAACTATACAAAAGGTAAAGTATCGGATAAAGAGATACAGACCATCCGCAAGAAATATGATTTCTATCAGATTACCTATAAGAATGGCAAGGTTTCGGGGGTACCTATTTTTATGGTACGTGCTTCGGAAGCTTATGAACGCATTATACCGAATTGGGACAAAGATATGCTGACCAAGATGGGTGTGGAGATGCGTGCTTATTTCGACTTGATGAAGAGAATTGCTGTTGCCTATAATAATAGTACGGCGAATCCGGAAGTTCAGAATGAAATGAAGGAGAAATTCCTGGCAATGTATGACCATATTACCGATCAGGGAGTGACGTACGGTAGTTGTTGGGGAAATATTCATCATTACGGGTATAGTGTCCGTGGTCTGTATCTGGCTTATTTTCTGATGAAGGATGTGTTGCGTGAGGCTGGTAAATTGCAGGAAGCCGAACGTACCTTGCGTTGGTATGCCATCACTAATGAAGTATATCCGAAGCCGGAAAGTAACGGTATTGATATGGATTCATTCAATACACAGACTACCGGCCGTATAGCAAGCATTCTGATGATGGAAGATACTCCTGAAAAGTTACAATACTTGCGGTCATTTTCCCGTTGGATAGATTACGGGTGTCGTCCGGCTCCGGGATTGGCCGGTTCGTTTAAGGTGGATGGCGCTGCTTTTCATCATCGCAACCTTTATCCGGCTTATGCCGTCGGTGGTTTGGATGGGGCGACTAATATGATTTATCTTCTCAACCGGACAGAGTTTGCTGTCTCTGAGCTGGCGCATGAAACAGTGAGGAATGTGCTACTTGCCATGCGTTTTTATTGCAATAAGCTGAACTTCCCATTGGCTTTGTCCGGGCGTCATCCCGATGGAAAGGGGAAATTGGTGCCGATGCATTATGCAATGATGGCTATGGCGGGAACTCCCGATGGAAAGGCGGAATTTGACGAAGAAATGGCAGCCGCTTATTTGCGCTTGGTGTCCGGTGCTTCTTCCGATGGCCAAGAACCGGAGTATATGCCGAAGGTATCCAATGCACAAGAGAAAAAGATTGCAAAGCGGCTCGTAGAGAAAGGTTTCCGGCCCGAACCTGATCCGCAGGGAAATCTGGCGCTGGGGTATGGTTGTGCCTCTGTGCAACGTCGCAGTAACTGGTCGGCAGTGGCTCGCGGACATTCCCGCTATCTTTGGGCGGCCGAGCATTATTTGGGACGTAATCTCTATGGCCGTTACTTTGCACATGGAAGTTTGCAGATTCTTACCGCAGCTCCGGGACAGATTGTGACTCCTGCTACTAGCGGATGGCAACAGGAAGGTTTCGACTGGAACCGTATTCCGGGTGTGACTTCCATTCATCTTCCCCTCGAACAGTTGAAAGCGAAAGTTATGAATGTGGACAGGTTCTCCGGTATGGAAGAGATGCTCTATTCCGATGAGGCTTTTGCCGGCGGACTGTCACAACAGAAAGAGAATGGGAACTTCGGTATGAAGTTGCATGAACATGATAAGTATAACGGAACTCACCGGGCACGTAAATCCTTCCATTTCATCGGTGAAACAATCGTTTGTCTAGGATCGGATATTGAAAACGCCAATGCGGAATATCCTACTGAAACCACTATATTCCAATTGGCGGTAACCGACAAAGCAGGACATGATTATTGGAAAGGTTATCAAGGTGAAGGTGAATTATGGATGGATCATTTCGGAACCGGATATTATGTACCTGTTACGGCTCGTTTTGAGAAGAAGTTCCCGCAACATTCCCGTATGCAGGATACCGGTAAGGAGACGAAAGGGGATTGGGTATCATTGGTTGTCGATCATGGAAAAGCCCCTAAAGGTGGAAGTTATGAGTATGCTGTTCTTCCGCAGACAAGTACGGCTACCTTACAAGCGTTCGCCAAGAAGCCTGCATATAAAGTTCTCCAACAAGACCGTAATGCCCACATCGTACAGTCTTTATCGGACAATATCTATTCTTATGTACTGTTTGAAACTCCACAAGCGTTGCTTCCCGGCGGATTATTGCAACGGACAGATACTTCGTGTCTGGTTATGATTCGCAAAGAATCTCCGGAAAAGATGTTGTTGACCGTATCGCAACCGGATTTGGCATTGTATCGCGGTGCAAGCGACGAGGCTTTTGATAAAGACGGAAAGCGGGTAGAGCGCAGTATCTATTCCCGCCCGTGGATTGATAACGAGAGTGGTGAGATTCCGGTAACTGTAACGTTGAAAGGACAGTGGAATATAAAGGAAACTCCGTTCTGTAAAGTACTCTCCGTTGACAAGAAACAAACAGTACTCCGCTTCACTTGCAAAGATGGTGCAAGTCTTGAAGTCATGCTGGAGAAGCGATAGTTCCCTACATTGAAAACTTTGGTTTCCTGCCTTGCAACTTTAGTTTCAAGCGCATGAAACTGAAGTTTCTTACCGATGAAACCAAAGTTTCCGCGTATGGAAACTAAAGTTTCTAACGACTGAAACTGTATAGTTCCTTCCGCATAAGATTGACTGTAATAAGCTGGCAACGTGTGACAGCAGTTCCTTCTGTCACATTGCCATCACACACTGCTGTCACAGTCTTACGGGTTTATTATCAATGATTTATCCCCTTTTATGTGACGGATGACAGCAGATGGATGAGTTTAACTTTATGAGAGAGGTTAGAACATGAACATGGCAACCGCTACGATACGGTTATTGCATACAGCATGCGCATTTTTAATTTTCCCGTTCATTGGGTTGAGAGAACCATACCATGCTGTGCTTAACGTATACTCCAGTCCGAATTTCCAGTGAGGAACATTATAAGTCAGTTCTGCACCCGCCGTTACCAATTGGTCGAGATTTGTACCTGTTCCGTAAAGTTGTGCTTTTCCATTCGGAGCATATAATTCGTCGCTTGTTCCCAAGTTCTTGGCGTATCCGACGAAAATTCCCGGTTTCCACTTCTTTCCATAGACAAGGTTGAACCACGAGCTGGAAACACGAATTGGAGTGTACTTCTGTTCTCCTGTACGTTCATCGATAGATTCGATACCGAATCCACCGAGTCCGGAAGCCTGTGTAAGGTTGGAGCCCAAAACGCTTTTGGCTCCGATAAACCAATCTTTATTGGTATATTTCATGTGAGCCTCATAGGATAAAGTAGTGATTCGTTCGTCTACTTTGAATCTCTTCCCATTTCCACCGATAGCTTCCTTTCGTGGTTTCATTGATAGCATTTCGATTCCCGCACCAATCAGGAATCCTCCGTTTTTATAATCGGCTCCTACGTAAATTTCCGGAATACAGCCGTTTTTCAAGTATTCGTGGCTCTTTTTACTCTTGGTGGGGTTATCTAAATCGATACCTTGCGAGGTATATTGGGATTGCCATACGGCAGCTCCTGTCAGTTGGAAGTTCTTATTAGTATAGCGGTAACGAATTTGTGGTGCACGGCTGAATGGCTGAAAAGGTGCTCCGACAGAAAGATTCAGAATCTGCGGAGAAACATCTCCAAATAGTGGATGCCAAGTTTGACCGAGCAATAAGGCCGATTTTCCCCAATCCAGATTGAGATAAGCATGGCGCAGGCGGACTACCGAATAAGAAGTACCGGTACCCCGAAAGTCGGCTTCTATTTTGGCGGAAGTCTTGGCTGTCCCCAGTTTAGGACCGGCCACGTCTACTCCCAGACGTGAATATAAAGTATAGAAGTTGCTGCTTGGCGTTCCATTCAAGTCATTCCCGTCTTCGTCACGTACTTTATCTTTCGGATACATATAAAATAATCCGTCTACGGTTTCTTCATTGGCGCGACTGTTGTAGTAGAGGTCGGTGCGAATCTGTCCGTAAAATTTAAACTTGAAGTCCTTTATTTGAGCAAAACTGCCCGATACCATCATCAGGCAAAGAAAGATTAGAATGTATTTTTTCATCATGTGTTTGTTTATAGACGGGCGCAAAATTACAAAAAATAACCGTCAATTAACTTATCGTTGACCAAAAAAGCTAAGAACGGCTTGGTTGTACTTCTGGAATGTGCCGCTTTTATGGATTGCTTTTAGCAATTTCCGGTCTGCTTCAGGTGCCAGGTATTCCCAGAAGGTTTTCATTTTATTGAGCAGTTGCCCTTCCCCTCCTTCCAATTGTGCGGCATATTGGCTGTATACGGATGTGTGCATGGAGTGTAGCTTGTTTCTCATTTCATCGGCGGATAGTGTACGGTTCTCTTTGTATTCCAGTGCCAATGCCGGATTGGCTAGTAATCCCCGTCCGATCATTACTCCCGCCAGCATGGGAAACTGCTCTTGGATGCGCAGGATATCTTCCCGTCTTTTTATATCACCGTTATAAATAAGCGGATGTTTGCAAACGCTTTGAAAAGCGGCAAAGCCTTCGAGGTCTACGTCTCCTTTATATTGCTGTTTGCCCAAGCGGGGATGCATCGTTACCTGTCTTAGAGGAAGGTCGTTTAATAGGGGAGCGATGGCGAGACACTCCTCCGGATTTTCCCAGCCTAATCTCATTTTTACGGAAAAGCGGATTTGCGGGTACTTTACGACTATACCTAATAATGTCTTGACCTCTTCCGGATAAGGAAGTATTCCCGAGCCGTTATGCCGTTTGGCTAAAATAGGGAAAGGACATCCCAGATTGATGTCTGCTTCGCCATATCCTTTTTCAATGAAAAGGGAAAGAATGGTCTCCGCTTTTTCTGCGGACGGAGCAATCAACTGAGGAACTAAATGCGGCACATGATTGTTTGCGAAATCAATCTCTCTGATATCTTTATTCCTGAAACTTTCCTTCTCAATTCGTACAAACGGGGTATAATAAGTGTCTATACCACCGAAAACGGCAGCATGCGCATTGCGGTAAAATGCTTCTGTATAGCCTTGTAGTGGGGCGAAATGAATGGGTAGCTGTTGCATAATGCTCTTTTTGCACAAAGATATATCGAATATCTTTGATATGTATGTTTTTGTACCATAATTGAATAATTTTGGTTGGTAAAATTGTGGATGTATCTTTAAATTTGCGCATTGACTAATCTAATTTTAAATGTAAAACGAATAGTATGCAAACCGAATTCCAATTTAAGTTATCATGGAAGAGAGGTCTCAGTGTGTTACTGTTAACCTTATTTTCATTCTCTCTTGCTGTGGCCCAAGTACTAGTACGGGGTACTGTCATCGATCAAACAGGAGAATCGGTTCCTGGTGCAAGCATCCAAGTAAAAGGAGGCACACAAGGTACGACTTCCGATCTCGACGGTAAATTCTCACTTAATGTTCCCAACAAGAAGTCTGTTCTTGTTATCTCTTTTATCGGATACACGACGCAGGAGTTGCCGGTTGATGTATCGAAACCTATGTCTGTTGTATTGAAAGAAGATACAAAAACGTTGGACGAAGTTGTTGTCGTTGGTTATCAGGAGGTCAAGAAGAAAGACCTGACCGGTGCTGTGGCAAAGGTAAATATGGAAGATTTGCTTAAAACCCCTTCCTCTTCATTCGATCAGACATTGGGAGGACGTATCGCCGGAGTAAATGTGAGTTCAGGCGAAGGTATGCCGGGTGGAACGATGAATATCGTTATCCGTGGTAATAACTCCTTGACTCAAGACAACTCTCCGTTGTATGTCATTGATGGTTTCCCTGTAGAAGATCCGGCTATCGCAGCTACTATTAACCCCTCCGATGTAGAATCAGTAGATGTGCTGAAGGATGCTTCGGCTACGGCTATTTATGGAGCACGTGGTGCTAACGGTGTTGTAATCATGACTACAAAGAAAGGTAAGATTGGAAAGCCGCAGCTTAAGTACGATGGAAGTTTCGGTGTGCAAAAAGTTACCAATACGATTCCTATGATGGATGCCTACGAGTTTGTAAAGTTGCAGAACGAAATGTTTCCGGCAGATACTAAGAAAAACTATCTGAAAGAATATGAAGGTAAGCAATGGACATTGGAAGATTATCGCAATGTTGCACAATATGACTGGCAGGATGAAATTTTCCGTACCGCTTGGCAGCAGAGTCATAACGTCAGTTTGATGGGAGGAACGGAAGGCGTCCGTTATAATGCTTCCGCTTCTTATTTTGACCAGGACGGTATCGTGCTGAACTCAAACTACAAACGCTTCCAGACACGTATGAATACGGTAGTCCGTCGCGGTAAACTGAATATGAGCATAACAGCCAACTATTCACGTGCTATCCAGACAGGTAGTTCTACCTCTTTATATTCATCCAGTGGTATGAATAACTTGTTTTATAGTGTATGGGGATATCGTCCTGTGACTGAACCGGATGTTCCATTGAGCACATTGATGGATAACGCACTCGATTCATCGGTAGAGCCGACGAATGACTATCGTTTCAATCCGATTATGTCATTAAAGAATGAATACCGTAAGAATTATACGAACAATCTTCAGTTGAACGGATTTGTGGAATATGAATTCATTAAAGGTCTGAAGTTGAAAGTGTCGGGAGGCTATACATACGACGCCCGTAACAATGATACCTTCAATAACTCGAAGACACGTTACGGTAGCCCTATTTCTACAGATAAGGTAAATGCTCAGGTGGTTCGCAATCAACGGCTGACTTGGTTGAACGAGAATGTCTTGACTTATCAGACTAATATAAAGAAGAAACACTTCTTTAATTCTTTGCTGGGTGTTACCTTGCAGAATTCGGATTATGAATACTACTCTTTCAAAACAACCAACATCCCGAATGAATCGATGGGAATGGCAGGTATGAGTGAAGGTATTCCCGCTACTACAAGCTCGGAGAAGTCTTCATGGTCTATGATGTCTTATTTGGGGCGTGTGAATTATAATTATAAATCGAAGTACTATGCGACAGCGTCTTTCCGTGTCGATGGTTCTTCTAAGTTTGCTAAAAAGAACCGTTACGGTTTCTTCCCTTCAGGCTCTTTGGCATGGAACTTTACTGAAGAAGATTTCATGAGCAAATATAAATCCGTCATCTCTAGCGGTAAGTTGCGTGCAAGCTGGGGGTTGACAGGTAACAACCGTGTAGGCGAGTATGAAACGTATGCTTTATTGAAAATGTTGAAGGCAACTTCAAATAATGTTCAGACAGGTGTATATCCGTTTGAGAATAACCTGAACAGTATCGGTATGGTGCCTATCTCCTTGTTAAATAAGGATCTGAAATGGGAAACAACAGAACAATGGAATGTCGGTTTGGATCTGGGCTTCTTTAACGAACGCATCGGGATCAATGTTGACTGGTATATGAAGACTACCCGTGACCTGCTGTTGGATGCCGATTTGTCTTACACGACAGGCTTCAAGAGTGCAATGAAAAATGTGGGTAAAGTACGTAACTCGGGTGTGGAATTTACTTTGAATACAGTAAACATCCAGAAAAACGGTTTTAAATGGAGTACTAACTTCAATATTGCATTCAATAAGAATGAGGTGCTGGAGCTGGCTGAAAACCAGACATCATTGCTGACTGCCGCTTATTTCGACCAGGCCTACAATACGCAACCTACTTATATTGCCAAGAAGGGTTATTCAATGGGTATGATGTACGGTTATCAGTATGAAGGTACTTATAAATACGAGGATTTCTACAAATCAGGTGATACGTATGTGTTGCGTCCGGGTGTTCCTTACTTCTCCAGCGAAAGTAATACACAGCCGGGTATGCCGAAATATAAAGATCTGAATGGTGATGGTGTGATAGATACCAACGACCGTACGATGATCGGACGTGGCTTACCTATTCATACGGGTGGTTTCACGAATGATTTCGAGTACAAAGGATTCGACTTGAGTATTTTCTTCCAATGGTCTTATGGAAACGATATTTTGAATGCCAACCGTTTGTTCTTTGAAAACGTGAACAACTCACGTAATTTGAACCAATATGCAAGTTATGCCAACCGTTGGACTCCGGAAAATCCGTATAGTGATATTCCGGTTGCCAAGAACTCAAGTTCTAATAAAGTGGTTTCTTCGCGTGTGATTGAAGACGGTTCTTTCCTACGTCTGAAAACTCTGACATTAGGTTATACTTTGCCGAAGAAAGTAATTAAGAAGTGGGGAATCGGCAATGCCCGTGTATATGTGGCAGGGCAGAATCTTTGGACAATCTCCGGCTATTCCGGTTATGATCCTGAAGTGTCTATCCGTAACGGTGCTTTAACGCCGGGACTTGACTACTCTGCTTATCCGAGAGCTTATGCAATCAACTTCGGAGTCAATTTAGGATTTTAATATTATTTGATCAGATAATAGATATAAATAAGAATTTATGAAAACGATAAAAATAACATTCCTTTCTTTGGTAGCCGCATGTACGATGGCCTCATGTGACTTTTTGGAAAAGGAGCCTTATAAGATTACTCCGGAAAATTACTTCCAAAATGAAACGGAAGTTTCCAATTTCCTGACCGGTATTTATGCAAATCTATCGCAGACCTCTTTTTATGGTAATGATTACATGGTTCTTGCAGGCGGTGACGACTTGGAATTTTATGGCGGGTCTACCGGACGTATTTCTAATACAGGTTTGATTTGTAACAATACGACAACCAGTGACGCTGCTGTTACACAGTTCTGGGCGGATTTGTATAGTGGTATCGAACGTGCGAATATGCTACTTGAACATATTGACAATGTACCGAGTATGAGTGCGGAAAAAACAGCCCAATATAAATCGGAGGCTCGTTTCCTGCGTGCATTCTATTACTTTAATCTGGTTCAATGTTGGGGAGATGTTCCTTTGAAATTGGAATCTACTTATTCATCCGGTACTGTAACTGACAAAGATATTGCCCGTACCGACAAAAATGTGATTTATAAGTTTATAGTGAAAGAGATGGAAGAGGCAGCCGATGAAGGTTTACTTTCAGCCAAAGATCTGGGATATAAGCCTAATCGTATTTCAAAGTCTGCCGCATGGGGAATTTTGGCGCGTGTCTATTTGTTTTGGGCAGGTGAGCATAATCGTGATGACCAACCGGAACCTGCGGAAGCGAAATCTTACTTTGAACGTGCCAGTCATTTCGGACAGTTGGTAATGGGTGAGGGACATGAACTTGCAGAAGATTATTGGGATGCATTTATTGATATGTGTTCAGATAAGTACAATACATCTGGTTCTAATGAAAGCATTTGGGAGGTAGAATTTGCAGGTGACGGTACAGGTGATGTTCGTTCTGAAGGACGTATTGGTAATACAATCGGGCTTCAATGTGCAGACTTTTCTTCTCAATCTAGTTTGGTTGGAAAGGCTGATCCGGGATACTCTTACGGATTCTTGTGGGCTACACCGAAGCTTTATGATTTGTATACAAGAAATAATGATAAAGAACGTTTCACTTGGAACATAGCACCTTTTACGTATCGTGCGCTTGATTCGGATGCAGATAAGGATATTAAAGGTAAAACCGGTATTGTAGGGAGAACTTTTGAGAACCAGGAATTGTATGAATTAGTAACAGGATCTGGATGGTATGGCGAGAAATCTTATGATTATGATGGAGCGGACGAAGGTAAGGAATTCGTTAATAAAGGAAGTCAAAGAGGAGATGTTTATAAGAAAGCTGTTGCACCAGAAGAAGTAAGAAAGGATTTATGTTGTGCGAAGTTCCGTCGTGAATATGAGCCTGCTGCCAAAAGAAATAAGAATCTCACTTCTATTAACTTTCCTATTCTTCGTTATTCAGATGTGTTGCTGATGGTTGCCGAAGCGGAAAATGAATATTGGGGATATCCGACAGATTTGGCAAAAGAATGTCTTCGAGATGTACGTATACGTGCAGGAATATCAGATAATACAAATGATCTTAATTCGCAGAACGCTTTCCGTAATGCTATAAAAGATGAACGTGCTATGGAATTATGTTTTGAATTTACTCGTCGCTTTGACTTAATTCGTTGGGGAGAATTTGTGGATAAGATGAATGAACAAGTAGATTTGGCGTTAAGTGGAATAAATTGGAATCAAGGTTCTCAGGTTGCACCATTTTTCCGTGTGACTTCTGCTTATCAGTATTTTCCGATTCCGGATGCGGAAAAAGCTGTGAACAAACTTATTACAGGTAATAATCCCGGTTGGTAATCACCTTGAGTTTATTTAATTATTTAAGAAAAGAATGTAACGATGAAAACATATAAATTGTTATTATTAAGCTTGGGCGTTTTTTGCTTCACTGCGTGTGAAAAAGAACTGGACCGAGATTTAACGGATGCCAATGTGAGCGTGGCAACTGATGAGAATGTAAGGTATGAGGGAAATATCTTGACTGTAAAGAAAGGAACTCCGATCACATTCCTTCTTCATGGTGATCCGGATTATGTGTCTTTCTTTAGTGGTGAGCTTGGTCATCAATATGTCTATCGAGATCGGAAAGAATATTCGGCTGAAGATGTTGAATCGTGTGAGTTGAAGTTTGGAATTTGGACAGCAACAGGAAATGCAAATTCATGTACTAACCAATTGGATGTCTTTTATATGGCTGAAGAACAAGCCCCTAATTTAGAAACTACTACATTTTTTCCGGGAATGAGTAAGACTGATTTTGAAGCGGACTCGATTTTAGTAGAAAAAACGACAGAATGGAAAGCTTTGATATCACGGGAAGAGTTGCCTAACAAAGTGTTAGGTAGTGCTGCCAGTGCGCTAAATTATAGTAGATCAGTAAAAGAATTTATAGGTAAAAAGTTTACACTGGCTATTGTGCTGAATAAAGATGGGAAAAAGGCATCAGATTATCCAACTTATAGTGATGGAACTCCTATCCCTCAGTCTACATTCAACTTTACTGGTATGCGTGTTGAAACAACTTGGAGAAACGGACGTGTGACAACTGCTTATGCATCTTCTTTCGGCTTTACTCCTTTGAATATGAAGAATAAAACAGTGTTTAAGGATCAGGATGAGATTAATATGCCCAAAGACCGTGAGTATGGTTCTGTATCAACAGGAGTTTCGGGTATGTGGAATTTGAGCAGTATAGCAAATGGCGGATTCACCGTTACAGGAGCGGCTTCTGGTTTTGATTGGAAATATACTTGGTTGGTTTCTGATTATTTGAATTTCCTTGAATGTCCGGAACCAGATTTACCCGTGAAGGTAAAAGATGTTTCTTTGGATGTGGATACTTATAGTTATACATACGATCAGGTGGGTACTTATACCGCTACATTCCTGATGAATAATTTTAGTTATGCACATGAGGATTCTAAGGTTTGTGAGTTGATAATCAATGTAACAGAATAACTTTAAATACTATACAGATTATGAAGTACATAAAATTGTATATACTTTTCTTCTTGATGATCTTTGCCGTTACAGGTTGTACAACGGATGATTTGAAAGATGATGTGAACGACCTGAAAGATAGGGTGACGCTTATTGAGGAACAGGTGAAATTGTTGAATGATAATTTGGCGGTGATAGCTTATATTCTTGACACGCAGAATAAGACAATCAGTGAGGTGAAGAATGTAACCGATAATGGAGAGGTTACACAGAAGAAAATTGTTCTGAGCGATGGTACGGAATTGACGTTGACTATAGGTAAACCTGGAACTATAAATGAGCCTGAAGTTACAGTAGGAGAAGATAAAATGTGGTATATCAATGGAGAACCTACCGGTGTGATAGCCATAGGTGAGCCGGGAAAAAATGGTGAAGGTTATCCTGAGTTCCGTGTGCAGGATGGTGATTGGCAGGTACGCTTTGGTGACGGTGAGTGGAAGCCTGTAACTGGCGGTGAAAATGTGGCTGACGGTTCTTTGGGCGATCAGTTTTTTGTGAAAGCCGAAGTGGTAGATGATAATTTTGTGGTAACAATGACAGATGGCATGGTACATACACTTCCTATTGTTGCCGATTTAGCTTGCGCTATTGATAAGACAAGCATAGGTTTAGACGAAGAGGGTTTTTGGGTAATCGAGAAAGATACAAGAGTAGAAGTGCTTGTGAAGATAACAGGTGAAAATCCGCAAGTTACTTATCCGCAGGGTTGGAGGGCGACATTGAGTGAACTGGAAACTGCGGATGATAAAGGTAACAATTATAAATTGTATATCTATGCTCCTGCTGCTACAATCAAGACTATGAATACTCGTGCTGCTGCGAATAACACTTCCGATATAACTGTTCAGGTGCAGAAAGGTTCATTGTGGGCGGTAGATAAGATAAAAGTGAAAACACCGAAAGAACTGAACACAAATGAAGGAAAATATAATGATGGTCAAGCGATCCGTGTAGGTGGATTGGAAATAACAAGAGAATTATATGGTGATATTAAGGCTGTTCCTGCAGATGGTAAATTGACTGAAGGTGGTGTCTATTTCATTTCTGAAAATGGAAAGTCGTTGATTTATGATTTGCCTATTTCGGGTGTGACAGATTTAATTATCCTGCCAAATACGGAAGAGATAACAGATATAAAATTAACGGTGACTAAGCAGATTTATTTGAATAGGACATTTGTTTGTCAGAATGTGGCTCTTTTGAATAAAGTTGTAAATCAAGATTCATTTCATTATCCATTGCGTGTGATGGGTGAGACAGGTGTGAATATAGTGATGGACCATTGTAAAATAGAGAATCTAGTTGTTACTAAGGGATTTGCGATGGGAGGTGCGTCTAAAGCTACATTGGATAATTTTATTATTACCAATTCGGACATTGAAATAGCAATGGGCGGAAGCGGTTTCTACTTAATGACTCAAATGGGAAGTAAGAATGTTAATGTCGAAAATAACTTAATCTATAATTCTTCTGAAACAGATGTACTGGAGGCTAAAATATGCAATAGTAATTTGTTAACAATAGAGAACTTAAACTTGGCATCCAATACGCTTATTGACATAGAATCATCCGGAACGAGTGTTTATGGACTTATTAGAGGGACCGTAACCAATGCGACTGTGAAGAATAATCTTTATTGGTTGTCTAAAGCTAAGAAAGGAGCATTTTTCTTCTCAGGAAATGCTTCTACGGTGGCTAATTTAAATGTCGGCAATAACTATGGATATTCTAGCTCAGGGAAGCAGTTGCGTATGTTTCAGAGTGCTGCGATAAATCCGGATATTGAATTAGTGGCTGATTTGTTTGCAACTTTCGACAAATCAACCGGCACATTTGTTCCTAAAGATGAATATAAAGCCTACGGTGCTCAACGTTAAAACTAAGATAATATGAAAAAGATATTAATACTACTATTAAGCCTATTACCTGTCATTACTTTTACAGCGTGTGATGATAAGGATGATATACGCAAAGACATTGATGAACTGAATGCTCGCTTGGACGCATTAACCGATAATTTGGAAAGTCTGAATACAAGCATTAAATCTTTCCAAGAGGCTATGCAGGGAATTGTTCTTATCACTGAATATTCTATGGATGAGAAAGGCAATTATACCTTGAAAATGAGTGATGGTATGGAACTGACTGTTTATAGCGGATTACCTGACGAAGATATACCGGTATTGGGAGTCAGTGAAGACGGTTATTGGACCTATACTCTCAATGGTGAAACAATAAAATTGTCTAGCAAGGCAAAGCCTGAAGACGGAAAAGACGGTGAAACGCCGACGATCTCAATTGATGAAGAGGGCTATTGGTGTTATACCATTGCAGGTGGCGAAACACAGCGTATCGGAGGACCTTATAACATTGCGGATATTACAAAGATTCCCGGAAGTATATTTGCGGATGTGGTGGTTAAGGATAATGTAATGACTTTTTCTTTTGTAGGAGGAGGTACAACAGATATTCCTCTGTTGGGAGGACTGAATATGACTTTTGCAGATGGAGCAACTAGTCTGACCTCTGTAACGATTGCGAAGAATACTCTGAAAGAGTTGAAAGTAGAACAGATTAATGTGGATAAGATAATCATTGATCCTACACCTCTGATGGTAGATTTGACCGATACGTCATTGACTATTCAGACGACAGGGGTAGATCCGGGAGTGTATGATGTTCATTTTCAGATATTCTCTAAGGAGGGCTATCGTTTGATTAAATCGTTGAAAGTGACAGTTAGTGAATAAGTGGAATCAATAAAGTAAAGAAATTATTATGAGATACTATAAATCATTCATATTATTCAGTTTGTTGGCACTAGTCTTTGTTGCGTGTGACACAGACGATTTGGAAAAGGACATTGATGCCTTGAAAGACCGTGTGGCGAGTGTGGAAGCACAAGTACAACGGTTGAACGATGAGATGAATATCTTGCGTGTAGCATTGGATGGCAATAAAACGATTACAGATTATTCCATTGATGGTGACACCTATACGTTGACTTTAAGCAATGGTGAGACATTGACATTGACGCAGGGCGAGGTAGGAGGTAATTATCCATCTATTGATATCAGTGATGACGGTTATTGGGTAATTGCCGGAAGCAAGACCGAATGGCGTGCTAAAGCAGAAAACGGTGAGGATGCGACGATAACTCCGCAGTTTAAGATTGAAGCGAACCCAGATGCTGATGGCAAGAAGTATTGGCAGGTAAGCTACGATAATGGTTCTACTTGGAAGTTTTTGGAAAATGGCTTAGCAGAAGGAGTAAATGAAAATACTCCGTTGATAAATAAAGTAGAGGTGAAAGACGGCTGTTTCAATGTTACGATTGGCAGTGAAGTTTACCAAATTCCTGTAGTGAAAGGTTTGGAATGTGCCATCAATGTTCCGGAAAGTGTGGCTGACGGGGCTTGGATGATAGCTGGTGGCGTTGAGGCTTCTTTTACAGTAAAAGTAAATTTGGCAGATGGTGATTTGGTTAGGGTAAATGCTCCGGCAGCTTGGAATGCGAAAGTTTCAGAGTATTCAGCCGGTACTACGGAAGTTACCGTAACCGTAACTCCTCCTTCCACTCCGAGTGAATGTACAATTAGGGTAGAAGTCACTCATGGAGTAAATACAGCTACTGATCAAATAAAGGCTAAAACGATTTCGGACAGTTACTGGGCGGAGTATCAGGCTGGATTTGATATCAAGATTGGGGATGTGGTGATTAATAAGTTTGATTATCCGGATGCGAAACTACTTCAAGATGGTGAAACTGTTCCTGCTACAGGTGTTTATTTTATTGCAGATGGTGCTACTGTGAAAAAAAGTGGTCCTGTTACTGATTTAGTTTTGATTGCAGAAAGGAAAGATAATAAATATTCTTCTAAAATATCTACCACAGGTAATATCTCTTTAGGAAATTTAGCAGAAGGCATAGGCTTCTTATGTAAAGGTGTTTCTTTGTCATCAGAAGGAACTAGTAGTGTCTATTGGTTTAATCTATCTGGGAATATAATTGAGAGATTGTATTTTGATCATTGTAGAATCGAGTTTATGGTAGACAAAAATTTCTCAAATTTCAATAACGCTAAATCTGGTATAAAGAATTTATTGATAGAATCTTGCCATATAGCGATACCGGCACAGCAAGCTAAAGAAGATCGGACAGCCTTGTTTTTAAGATATGATCAAGGACAATATGGCAATATGACGATACGTAATAATGTATTTTACTGTACAACAGAAAATAAAGCAGTTTCATTAGCTCCATTAATGACAACAGCTAAAGCCACTGTGCTGGATGGAATAGATGTTTGTATTGAGAATAATACCTTGATAAATACATTATTGAATCATGATAACTCTACTTCTGGTCTTATGAAGATACCTTATAGGAAAGGATGGAAGATGAAGAATAATTTAGTTTGGTATGATGTAGCTCTTATAGCAAATAAAAATGCAACGGCTAGCTTCTTATCAGAATTAGGAAGTATGGAGACTTTTGATATTGAAGATATCTCCAATAACAAAGTATTCACAACTATTGAAGACAATCCGTTGATATGGGGTATTTTTAGAGATAATAAGGTTTTTGAGGATAATGTCATAATCCCAGAGTTAACAACTCCGTTTGTTGATGGCACACTTGTTGATACCGAAGGTAAATACACTCTTAAGCCTGAATATCAAGGCATAGGTGCAACAATCGAATAGTTGTTGCAACAGATTAGAATAAATAAAGGAGAGTCTGTTGGCATGAATAGAAGCTGGCAGATTCTTCTTTTCTTATTGTACCACTTAAATTCGAAAAACATGAAATATCGTTTACACTATTTGGCTACTTGTTTATTTATTGCTATGTCATTTATATCTTGTTCAGATGATGAAGTAATAAGTAATCAACCTATTCCAGAGCAACCTGAACAGTTAACGGAACTTATTGCTCAATACAACACTAATATTTCCGCCTATCAGGCCATGATGGATAATAAAGCGGAGATTGTTGATTATATCACTGATAGTAAAGGCTTCTATAAATTGCAACTTAGCAATCAACAGATTGTAGACGCTAATGCTCAGGCTACTGAAGATAAAGATATTCCTCTTCTGAGTATTGACGAAGATGGTTATTGGAATTATCTGTTAGGCGGGACTTCAGCTGTCCTTACTGACCTGCAAGGAAATCCTGCTCCTGCTTTAAGCAAGACGGGGAAAGGTATATTTACTCCTCAAATTGCATTAGGTAAAGACGGTTATTGGCAGGTTTCTTACAATGGAATTCAATGGAAACGTTTAGGTGATAATATTGCTCCATCGTTGGCTGAGAAAACGGCTGCTAACTTTTCTCTTTATCGTTCCGTTATTTTAGATGAAGTAACCAATACTATTACTTTAGAATCTCGTGCGGGTAACGGTATACTTAAACTGAATACGGTTAATAATGGTACGGCACAGGCATGGAAGAAATTTTTAATGAATAGTGATGATAATGTGTTGCTGGATTATTCGTATGCCGGATATGATCACGGTGAAACTGCTCCTAAGGATGGTTTTGCTTGGGGGTATAAGGTTTGTAATGTGAAACAACGCATGGAACAGGAGAATATTACTGCTTTAGAAGCTTTTATTCGTATATTGGATGAAAATAAACTTATTCGTAAAACGACTTCGAATGCTACTAATGCGAATGCCAAGATTGTGATTTACTTTCCTGCAGGTGAGTATGTTCTGCATGAAGAAGCTGGAAAGAACTTCCCTTATGATATTTTAGGAGGAAACTTCATTATCAAGGGGGATGGTCCTCAATTGACTTGGCTGGTGATGAAAACGCCGAATGGAGATACGGAGGCTACTAATGTTCCTATGTTAAGTATCAAACATACTAATAGCCCGAATAATGCAGGACATTCTCCGTTATTGGCGAATGTTGTAGAAAATGCGAAGAAAGGTGAGTCTAATCTTGTGGTTTCTTCAACTACCGGATTGAAGCCGGGTAAATGGGTACAGTTACGTTTGCGGAGTGGTAATAAAGATTTATTGGCAAAAGAACTTGGTCCTATTACCCCGACCGGTTCGTGGTCAATAGAACAACAGCCTGTTCCTATTACGGCAGAGAAATCTAATGATAATTACGGAATTAAAGTTACGGAATTTCATCAAATAAAATCAGTCGGTGGTAATCGCGTTGTTTTCTATGAACCGATTATGCATGATATTGACACCCAGTATGACGATTGTTTGGGTTGGGAAATTCGCGAATATAAGTATTACGAAAATGTGGGAATAGAGGATTTAACTTTCGTAGGCCAGGCAATCACTCCCTATTATCATCACGGTGATGGTGCACCGAGTAACGTAGATGCATGGCGATATGATCAAGAATATAGACCGATCGCTATGGTACGATTAGTTAATTCCTGGGTACGTAATGTAGATTTTGAGAGTGTAAGTGAGGCGTTGACTATTTCCGAATCAGCCAATTGCTCTGCCTATAATATTGAAATCAGAGGTAATCGTGGACATGGAGCAGTACGTTCTGCCGGTTCGACACGTATATTCATTGGTAAGATAAATGATCAAAGTAAAGATGGAACTGCTAATAAATACGGAGTTATCGGTCAAGGACAGTGGCATGGATGTGGTGTTTCCAAACCAAGTATTGGTAATGTGATTTGGAATTCGAACTGGGGTAGTAATGCTTGTTTCGAATCTCATGCCACACAACCTCGTGCTACTCTATTTGATAATTGTAGTGGTGGGTTGGTTCGTTATCATGCAGGTGGCGCAGAAGATGAGGCGCCGAATCATTTGAGTGATTTGACTATATGGAATCTGAATGTGACCGGAACAATTGATGAACAGAAGCGAGACTTTTCTACTAATTTCACTTGGTGGAATAATACAGATAAGTGGTGGAAGATTTATCCGCCTATCGTAGTCGGTACTCATGGCCAGGCCGTGACATTCTCACAAGAGGAAAACCAGCTTGCTTATGAAGAAAGTACTGGAACGAGGGTTACTCCCGAGTCTCTTTATGAGGCACAGTTGGAAAAACGTCTGGGAGCAGTACCAGCTTGGTTAAGGGCTTTGAAATAATAATACTTGAATAAATGAATAATTTCGTAAAGAAATTCCGGCAAATGGCACCTGTGATAAGTATGATTATATCACAGGTGTTGTTGCTTGGATGTAAGGATGAAGACTCAAAAGAATATATCGAAGGGCAGATTCCGGAGACGGAGGTTGCTGCGTATATTGCACAAATGAATCAGGATATTGCTGATATGCAGCAGTTGGCAGATGGAAAGTTGAGGGTACTCACTTATTTCCAGGAACAGGACAATGTTTGGGTAATGGAGTTGGAGAACGGTCATCTTCTAAGGATCTATCCAGAGGTAGGGAAAAACGAAAAAAAGGAAATTCCCATATTGGGGATTAATGAAGAAGGATATTGGATATACGAGTTCTATAATACGGAGGACATACTGACTGACGTGAACGGTGAGCCGGTAGCTGCCCTTGCCAAAACGGGAAAGGGGACATTTGTACCACGGTTGAGGCTAAATGAAAAGAACTATTGGGAAGTGTCATTCAACGGGATGCAATGGAAGCAACTGACTAGTAGGCCGACAGATGTGATATCTACTACATCGGCTGCTTATTCTTTAATGAATGGACTTGTCGCTGATGAAAAAAATAAGACTGTCGGTTTGTCTTTGTGTTGTGGAGAGTTGATAATAACTTCTGTTGTGCTGGGAAAAGGTACTACTGAAGCTTGGAATAAATTTGTGTTAGGAACTTCGGATAATGTTCTGCTCGATTTTTCGTATGCCGGATATCATCATGGGGAAGTAGCTCCTCCAGATGGCTTCTCTTTGGGATATGAGGTGATGAATGTGAAAGAACGGATGAATGCGAAAAATCTGACAGCTCGGGCTGCATTGATTGATATTTTGCAAGAGAAGAATCTGACCCGCAAGAATGATACAAATGGCAATAATCCGAATGCCCGTGTTGTGATCTATTTCCCTGAAGGAGAGTATGTGTTGCATAATGAGGACGATAATGGTATGAGAGAGCCGGAAGCGGGAAAGACGTATGCAACAGATAGTAAAGGGAATAATACAAGTTATAGTATTCCTATTACTGGCGGACATTTGGTTATTAAAGGTGACGGTCCGGATAAGACTAAGTTGATTATGGCGACTCCTAATTTGCCCGGAAGTACAGAGGTGATGTATTCATCTCCATGTATGTTTGAACTGAAACATAATTCGGATACCCGCAAGATGTGCACTGTAACCTCTGACGCAAAAAAAGGTACCTATGTGGTAGAAGTAGATGATGCAACCGGTTTGAACAAGGGTGATTGGGTGTGTCTGTATTTAAAGGATAATACTCCTGAACTGGTAGATAAAGAATTGTCTCCATATAAGGCGGAGGCAACGATGACTAATATAATAGAGAATGGTGTACAGATACAGGATTTCCATCAGATTATAGCTAAAAGTGGTAATCGTATTACTTTTAAAGAGCCGATTATGCATGAAGTGGAAGCACGTTGGAAATGGGAGATTCATCGGTATCCGCATTATGAAGAAGTGGGAGTGGAGGATTTGTCTTTTGTGGGACAGGCAAAAGATGATTTCAAACATCATGGCACTTGGGAGGACGATGGTGCATACAAGCCGTTGAATATGGTTCGATTGACTAATTCATGGATGCGGCGTGTGAAGTTCACAAGTGTGAGTGAAGCTACTTCCATTATCAATAGTGCCAATGTGTCGGCTTATGATATCACGATAGATGGTAATCGCGGACATTCCGCTATCCGTTCCGCAGGTTCTTCGCGTGTGTTTATCGGTAAGGTGACAGACCGTACGAATGGATTGTTGATTGATGATAGAAATACACGTGAGGAAGGTGCCGGACAATATCACGCTTGCGGTGTTTCCAAACCGAGTATGGGGGCGGTTATCTGGCGTGTGCATTGGGGGAAAGACGCTTGCTTCGAGTCTCATGCCACACAACCTCGTGCCACATTGATAGATGCTTGTAAGGGTGGGTTCATGCAATTCCGTCAGGGAGGTGATTATGATCAGTTGCCTAATCATTTGGATGATCTTACTATTTGGAATATGTATTCGGAAAGATCCCGGGTTGCAAGTGGTAATTCCGCTCCTTCCGGAGTATTCGATTGGTGGCGTATCGGCTTTAAAGGGTGGAAATTCTTGCCACCGACGATTGTCGGTTTTCATGGCGATCCGTTGAATTTTGTACAAGAGCAGGTAAAGCTTGACGAAAGTCATGGTACTCCGGTAGAGCCGGAGTCATTGTATGAGGCACAATTGGAACGTCGTTTGGGTTTTGTGCCTGATTGGCTGAAAGCGTTGAAATAGGTATAAAGAAAGCTACTACAAAAGATAAATAATTATGAAATTGAAGAACTGGATTGGTTTATTACCATTTTGTGTAGGGATATGTCTATCCCCTTATACTATGGGTAATGTCCACACAAACTATTCGGCACAGACAGAAATGTCAGTGTCTGATGTGGAAGTGAAGAAGAAAGAGTTGAAGGAGTTTAGGAAGAAATATAAACTGCCTGCTCCGAAAGCGAATCAAAGAGAAATAGATGCCGCTTTGATGCAAGTACAGCTATGGCAGTTGGAACGGTACGATGAAAAGACTGTTACCGGAGTCTCACCGTTTAAAGAAAAAGTGACTCTTCAGCAAGGACGGGATATTGCCAAAACGGTACGTGTGTTGGCCTTTGCTGCTGAACGTGACGGAGGAGATGCGGAAGAAAGTTTCAATCTCTATTTGGATTTTCTCTTTACGGAGAAAGTTATAGAGCGTATGCCCAAATATAAATATAGTAACTATAATGATGTACGCAGAGTTCCGGCAGATTTCTTGAGTGCCTTGTCTGTATGTGACGATGTACGTAAAAGTCGGTTAATTGCTGCTGTGTGGAATTTGCTGGAGGCGGACCGATTATATCTCAGTGCGGAAGAGTTGAGACTGAAGGTGAACTCAGACTATATTTATAATGTTCTTCCGCATTTGTTTATTTGTGCGGTTCATAACCCAAATGATGAACAAGCTATCAAGGACTTAACCGCTTTCTCTCATTTCCTGTCGGGATGTACCCAGTACAGCCCTAGCGGATATGATATACTGAAACCTGACGGAACAGGATTTCATCATAATACCCATTATAACGGATATATGTATTCATATCGCACTTGGGTGGAATATATGGGACGACTGAAAGGCACTTCCTTCCGTATTGAGAAGGAGGCGTATCAACGGATGAGCAAAGCTGTGGTTAGTATTTATTTGATGGCGGTACGTTCTGAATCGGATAAAGACCGTTATTTTGCGAATAGTATGGCGGGCAGACACCCTTTTACCGGTTTGGGGATTAATTTCTCGCGACAATTGTTTGAGACATTGATTGAAGTGGGAGGAGATGTGCTAGGGATTCCGTATGATCAGGAATTAGCTTCTTACTACAATTATTTTTATAAGACGAAGAAGTATAAGGACGCTCCCGAACTGAAAGCGGATGGCTTTTATCAGTTTAATTTCAGCCCGGCAGGAGTTTACAGACAGGGTAATTGGCTGGCAGTGATGCGTTGTCCGACTACCAACTTCTGGGGTGGAGAGATATATAATAAAACCAACCGGTTCGGCAGATACCAAAGTCATGGAACGCTGGAAATACTTTATGAAGGTGGACTTGCCAAGTGTGGTTATCCCGCTGATAAAGAAAAGAAGAGTGCCGGTTGGGACTGGAATATGATGCCCGGAAGTACTACAGTACATTATACGGATTGGAAGGAAATGACGCCTAATAAAAATGATGCTGACCGTTTCGACCAAAAATCAACAACGACTAATTTTGCAGGAGCATTGGCTTGGAAAGACTGTGGCCTTTTTGCGGCTGCTTTCGATCAGGATGATCGTTGGGGAAGTCGTCGTTTTGAACCGACTAACCTTTCTTTCTGCAAGTCTGTATTTGCCGTTGATGGAATGTTGTATAGTCTTGGTACTGATATAGAGGCGAAAGGCGACTATTCGGATGAATGGATTACTGCTACAAATCTTTTCCAATCTATTGTATCTAAAGAATCCGGAGATATGACTGTAAACGGACAGATAATGAAAGCAGGAAAAGAACAGATTATAGAACCACAGGTTGCCGCTTGGATGGTTACTCCTACCACTACCGGGTATTTTGTTCCGAAAGGACACGACCGGTTGGTGATTAAGTACGGTGAACAGACTACTCCTTCATCAGCGGGTATGGCTGCCGGAATGGGAAAGGAGACTGCTGCAAAGGCTTATCTTCATCATGGGGTGAAGCCGGAAAAGAAAAGTTACCAGTTTATGGTTGTTCCGGGTACTACTTCCGAACGGATGAAGGAACTTGCCAAGAAGCAAGAGCAGGAGAAACTGTTTAAGGTCATCACTGCACAAGATTCTGTGCATATAGTGAAGTATCTTCCTACATCTACCATTGCATACGCTCTGTTTGCTCCGGTCTCTAATTTATCGGCGGGAGTGGTATGTGCTTCTAAAACGGAGTTACTGGTAATGGAACGTCTGGATAAAAGTGGAAGCGGACTGGAACTGGCGTTGTGCAATCCTAATCTTCGTCCGAAAACGATTGGCAAAAATAATTGGCGGACTACACCTACACAAGCTTCAATAGAGCTGAAGGGTAAATGGACTGTGAAAAGCGGTGATGAAAGCCAAAAGATTACGTTGGAAGAGAATGCAGCGGGAAATACAGTATTGAAGACTGTATTGTCCCAGGGAATGCCTGTTTATGTGTCGTTAGTGAAATAGTAGATCAAGAAAGAATGGTATGAATATGAAGAAGTTGTTAAGTATATTAATGTTGAGTTGGGCGTTTGTTTACGGACAGGCACAACAGTCGGTAGATATGGACTGGTGGCGTGAAGGTCGCTTTGGTATGTTTATTCATTGGGGATTGTATTCAGTTGCTGCCGGTGAATGGAATGGAAAGCCGGTGGATGGCATCGGTGAGTGGATACAGAATTTTGCCAAGGTCCCTAACAATGAATATGAGAAACTGGCTGATAAACTCACGTTAGCTAAATATAATCCGGAAGAATGGGTGAAATTAGCAAAGCAAGCCGGAGCTCGTTATATTGTATTTACGACTAAACACCATGAAGGCTTTTGTATGTATCCGAGCGAGGTGTCTGATTTTGATATTGAGCGTACTCCTTATAAAAGAGATCCTTTGAAAGAACTGGTAGAAGCTTGCCGTAAGCATGGGGTAAAAGTCGGATTCTACTATTCTCATCGGCAAGATTGGCGGGAAGAAGACGCTGCTGTGATGCAGAATGAATATGACGGGCATTATGGTAAGCCGAAATCGGAAGTAAAACCGAATCTGGACCGTTATATCAGGGAAAAGGCTTTACCGCAAATGCGGGAATTGCTTACCCGATACGGTAAAATTGATTTGTTATGGTATGACACTCCGTTTGACTTGACGAAAGAACAGAGTCGGACATTTGTAAATGTAGTCAGAGAATTACAGCCGGAATGTATTGTGAATGGTCGTGTGGGTTATAATCTGGGAGATTATGGAGCATTGGGAGACAATGAGATGCCTTGTTCGCGTGTGAATATGGATTTGGAAATGGTGGCTACCATGAATCATACTTGGGGATACAAAAAGAACGACCAAAACTGGAAGAGCCCGAAAGATATTCTTTGCTCATTGATAGAATGTGCGAGTCGTGGAGTGAACTATATGGTGAATATCGGTCCGAAGGAGGATGGAACCGTACCACAACCGAGCATTGATATAATGGATTTCATCGGAAGGTGGATGCAGAAGAATTCGGAAGCTGTCTACGGAACAACCGGAAATCCTTTTAATGATAACTTCCCTTGGGGGTATGTTACACATAAGGGTAATGTGATTTATCTGCATCTTTTGAGGGAACCTCTGAACCGTTGTATTGCATTGAAGGGTTTGTTGACATCCATTACAAAGGCAGAAATACTTGCTTCCGGTAAGAAAGTGACGGTGACTGATCAATCGTATCCGGTATTGACAGTGCCTGCTCATCTGAATTATGATGAAATTCCGGTGCTGAAGTTGGTATGTAAGTCTCCGGTGCGTTTTAGCGAGGATAATTACATGAACGAAAATGTAGTCAGTATTCCGGTGGCAAATGGTAAGATTATTCCGGGCAAAGAGGGAAGTTTGACGATTGCTGAGGGTGGAAATACACAAAACTTCCATGCAGGTACTGGTAAGTTGCAGCTGAAATGTGTGATTGATGAGCCGGGTACTTACAAAGTACGTGTATTCACCAGTCGCCATTGGAGAAGATCATTTGCTGAGGGAGCTAGAATTACATTGAAAGTGGATGATAATACTCCGTTCAATTCCGTATTGATGAAGAAAGACGGGGAGTTGTCCAATGTACGCCAGAACTCCTACCCGGAAACATGGAGTGATATCGGTACGGTACACTTCAAGCAGAAAGGCACAAAAGGGTTGGAACTTTCTGTGAATGCAACAGGCACGTTTAGCCGTTTGGGATTCTTTGGGGAGGATATCCAGAATGAGAGTGAGAAAAACATTCGCTTTATGAGAATAGAGCTAATCAAAGAAGCCTACTGATGTTCAAAGAGCAGACAATTCTTTACTTTTATGAAATAACTTTTTTCAACAGAGGTCAAAGTAAAAGAGAGGAGCCTCACGGTTCCTCTCTTTAGGGGGTTAAATTGATTAAAGTCCGATTTTATTATACGTTTTCAATAAGGTTAGAAAAATCGTGTGATATATTGCTTTTTGTTGTAACGCATATTCACTGTTTTATATTTTCTATAAATGTATGGATTTTGCGTGGGTGTAGTGGGTGTTATTATTCAAGATAGGTGCAAAATCATACAAATCTATTATTCTCATATTTCTATTCTTCTTTTACACTTTCCAATAATGCGGATAACTCTTTTACAATCTCGGGATGTGACTTCGCTATATTTGTTTTCTCCGATGGGTCGGATGAGAGATCATATAGCTGAGGCTGCTTGTCATTACCCAGTTCCATCTTTGTCCAGAATTCAATAGCAGGACCATCGCTTGGTTCAATATATTTCCATTCTCCCTTAACAATGGCAAGTGTGTTATTCAGGTTTTGTTGGACTACATACTCACGACCTGTATTGTTTTTGCCTAAAAGCACATCCAGATGTTCCTGGCTGTCGGGGGCTGCACCCTTGCGCAAGGGCTGATTCAGAAGCGAAGCAAGTGATGCGTAAGTGTCGATCTGCGAGAAAAGAGCTTGTTGTTTGGAAGGCTGTATTTTAGCAGGCCAGCGAATGATAAAAGGAATGCGGGTACCGGCTTCGTAAGCACTGTATTTGCCACCGCGATAGATTCCCATTGGAGTATGACCATTGAGATTCTCGTAGGCATAGTCCTGATAGCCGTCGTCAATCACGGGACCGTTGTCGCTGGTAAAGATCAGGATAGTGTTGTCCGCTATGTTGAGGCTGTCCAATGTGTGCATGATTTCACCGATAGTCCAGTCTAACTGAAGAATGACATCGCCACGTGTTCCAAGTCCGCTTTTTCCTGCGAAACGTGGGTGAGGGATGCGCGGTACATGTACGTCTTGCGTACCCATATATAAAAAGAAGGGTTCTTCCTGATGGGATGCAATGAAATTCTTGGCCTTGTCAGTGATAATGTCGGCTATGTTTTCATCTTGCCAAAGAGCGGATTTTCCTCCGGTCATCCAGCCGATACGGGGAATACCGTTAATAATGGTATTGTTGTGTCCTTGACTGGGCTTTAATTTCACAAGTTCCGGATTTTCTTCTCCCGTAGGCCAGTCACCTACTTTGTGGTCGTAGCTGACGGTGATGGGATCGTTCGGATCAAGATTCACTACACGTCCGTTTTCAACGAATACACAAGGAACACGGTCTACGGTTGCCGGAATGATGAACTCATAATCGAAACCGATACTTTGCGCATTCGGACTGATTTGGCTGTTGAAGTCTGTTCCGCCTTTCGGTCCCAGTCCCAAATGCCATTTGCCTACTGCACCAGTAGCGTATCCGGCGTCTTTCAGCATATCGGCCATTGTAACGCAGGCAGTGTCGATGATAAGTTCCGAGTTTCCGGGAGCAATACCCGTGTTTTCCTGCCGCCAGGGATACATACCCGTCAAGAGCCCGAAACGGGAAGGGGTACTGGTAGCTGAAGTGGCGTAAGCATTGGTAAATTGTACTCCTTGTCCTGCCAGACGGTCAATATTGGGAGTACTAATTTTACTCGCTCCGTAACAGCTCAAGTCACCGATACCAAGATCATCCGCAAATATATAAATGATGTTCGGATTCTGAACGTTTTGTCCGTTGTTCTTTTGAGATGCGTGATTGCAGCCGGTTAGCATGGCAATGCCGGGCAATAACGGGAATAGGCGTGAAACGTTTCTCATAATGTTTATCTTTTAGGGGGTAATGTTACTGATACAAAGATAAACAATTGAGAAAACAAGGATGACTAGTAATGTACAACTGAAGTACAAAATAGTACACTCTTGATAATACCGGATATTACGCTGTTTCTTCTTCCCCTTCTTCTTTCTCTTCCCCTTTACGGTAGGCCAATGGACTGACGTGATAAATCTCTTTGAAGCACTTGCTGAAATAGCGCGAAGAAGAGAAGCCGATTCGGTCGGAGATTTCCGTGATATTTAGTTCCGGATTGTTCCGGAGCATGACAGCTCCTTTCTTGAGACGTATACTTAGGATGAAGTCGTTCGGAGTCTGTCCGGTAACGGCTTTCAACTTGGTAAACAGATTAGTACGTGCCATACCCATTTCGCGGGCGAAAATGTTGACGTTGAAATCCGGGTTGTCCAAATGGCGTTCAATAATAGCCATAGCACGGTCCAGCATTTCCTTATCCATCGGGTTGGTAGCCAGCATTTGTGCGAAAGCCTGCGGTTGCTTGCTGAATTTTTCCTGTAACAGTCTGCGGGAATTAACCAAGTTGTTGCAACGGGAAATCAGCAGGTTCGTATTGAACGGCTTGGTGATATAGTCGTCCGCACCGATTTTCAGTCCCTCAATATTATGTTCTATCGCAGTACGGGCTGTCAACAGTACCACCGGAATATGGCAGGTATTAAAGTCTGTCTTGATTCGTTTGCAAAGTTCTGTTCCGGACATACGGGGCATGACGACATCACTTAATATAATGCTAGGCATCTCTTCCCTCACTTTTTCCAAAGCCTCTTCACCGTCGGATGCGGTTGTGACCTGATAGAATGTTTCGAAAATGCTGACTAGCATTTGTTTGATAGATTCATTGTCTTCCACAATCAACATCTTGGCATCCTCAATACGCTTGTTGTTCTCTTCTTCTTTCCATGCGGTATCGGGCAATACCTCAACCGAAGGAACGAACACGTCTGTTGGTTGCTGAATGGTGGATTCTACATCTTCCTTGACGATCTGCTCTTCCGTAAAGTGTTGGTTCCCAAGCTTGAGGGTGATGATGAAGCTGCTTCCCTTGCCGGGTTCACTTTCCACACGGATAGTGCCGTGATGCAGTTCTACGATTCCCTTTGTCAGCGCCAAACCAATGCCTGTTCCGGCTCCGGTGTTTAATGAGTCCAGATGTTCGGTCTGGTAGAAACGGTCGAATATCTTATCGATTTCGGCAGCAGCAATACCCGAACCGGTATCTTTTATTTCTATGATGGCATGGTCTTGCTCCTGCGACACCTTGATTGTTATCGTATCTTCTGCTTTGGTATGTTTCAGAGCATTGGATAGAAGGTTATTGATTACTTTCTGCATCTGTTTCTGGTCATACCATACTTCAATGTCATCTGTTTGCTTGATGAAGTTGAAGTTTATCTGCTTGCTGCTTGCATACTCTAAGAAGAGCAAATAATTCTCGTAGAGGAACTCCACCAAATTATGCTTGCTCGTCTTTATTTTCATGTGTCCCTGTTCCTGTTTACGGAAATCAAGTAATTCTGTAATCAGTTCCCGCAACTGTAGACTGTTCTTATAGATTCCTAATACCTTATTATATATATTAGGAGTAAATGTCTGTACTTGTAACAACGTTTCCACTTGTCCTACAATCAGGGTAAGCGGGGTACGGAACTCATGGGAGATATTGGTAAAGAAACGAAGTTTGGACTGGTTCAGTGCTTCCAGGTCTTCGATATGCTTCTTTTCGTATTTCAATGATTCCCGCAGCTTGATACGTGAATTGTAGTTCTGGATAAGGAACCAGAACAGACTGATTGTAATGACTGTATAGATCAGATAAGCCCACCATGTCTCGTACCAGGAAGGAAGTACCAGAATCTGGAGCCGTGCCTCTTCGATACCGTCCCGTTGCGATTTGATGATTAATGTATACTTGCCCGGATTCAGGTTGGTGTATGTGATAAGCGTCTGTTGGCGGTATGTATGGTTCCACTCGTCGGAGAAACCTTCAAGGCGGTAGACTATCTCGTCTCTATTGGCGGGAATGAAATTGGATGTTGCATACTCCAGACTGAACATGGATTGATCTGATTTCAGGCTGATTTTGGGGGTATGACAGATGGATTGTTCGAGAATTCCCGTCTCATCTCCGGGAAGTACTTCTTTACCGTTGACTAACAGGCGTGAAAGAATAATACTATATGATTTCGGTGTGAAATGCAACTTCTTCTCCCAGAAAGAGATCATTCCCTGAATACCTCCCAAAAATACTTCTCCATCGTGGGTTACGAATAGGGCATTCTCATTGACGGCTGTTAACGGGAATCCGTTTTCCGTACCATAATTGTAGAACTTCTTGTGCGGATAGTCGAACTGTGAGAATCCTTGATTGGTGATTAATAATAAACTTCCTTTTTGGATAGATGATTCGAATACTTCATAGATGCAATCGCTGGATAAACCATCTTTTTGTACATCGAAATTCTCGAAGTCATTGCTCTCTTCACGATAACGGTCAAGACCGCTTCCGGAAGTGGAGAACCACAGGTTGCCACTACTATCCAGCGTAATATTGTTGATGTTATTATTGCTGAGGCTATTCGGAGTAGCCGGATTATGTGAATAATTGGTCAGCTCACCGCTATCAAAGCGATAAGAGTAAACTCCTTCTCCGGTGGCCGCAATCCATAAAGTACCATTTTTATCGAAGCAAAGGCTGGCCACCATGCCGATATTTCTTCCTTCTTTGGTCTCTTTAAAAAGTTGTCGGCAACTACCCGTGGACGGGCTGAAAAGGCAGACTCCGTTTTGTGTGGCGATGACCAGCTTGTCTTTGTAGGGTACGATATCGCGTACAATATCCGATGGCAGTGAAGCGGGATCTCCTGCTTTCATCCTATATATGGTAAAGCGATTGGTTCGCAAGTCGAGTTTATTTAATCCTCCCAGATGTGTACCAATCCACATGATGTCGTTGTTCCGGTCGTAATAGATCGCTTTTACGTTATTGTGCGAAATAGTATTTTTCCCTTCTTCATGTCGATACCAACGGTAGGTATTGCTTTTCCGGTTGTAGACATTGACACCTCCCCCTTCGGTGCAAATCCACAGATTACCGTCTTTGTCTTCTGTCATTCTTCCTACAATCGGACTGCTTAAACCTTCTTTTTCTGTGTTTCCTACTTTGTAGCGGGTGTATATTTCGTACTCCGGGTTAAAGTAATTGACACCTCCGAAATAAGTTCCTAGCCAGATGGTTCCCTGACCGTCTTTTACAATACACCAAATAGAAGAGTGAGTGAGTCCGTCCGGTCTGCTGTCATCGGCTGTGTAAACCTGGAACTGACCGCTACTTTTGTCATAACGGTTCAAACCGTAGAATGTTCCTATCCATAAATTACCGGCATTGTCTTCACAACAGCTTCTGACAAAGTCGGAACATAGACTGTTCGGGTTTTGGGGGTCATGCCGAAGATTTTTGATGTTACCGTCTGTCGTTATGTGGTATAGTCCTTCCTCCCAACTACCTATCCATAACTCTTTGGAGGAGTCTTCATAGATACTTGTGATATTGCCTTTTGTGATAGGTTGGGATACTGTTTTGTTCTCCGACAGGCAGTAAACTCCGTTGCCGGTTGTCCCCATCCAGAGGTTCTTTTTATCGTCCAGATGCAGGCAGGATAAAGTGATATCCTTTCCCGCCAAATGATAATAAAGGTCGAAGTTGCCCGTACTTTCGTTATACACGAAAACTTCCTCTCTTTTACCTATATATAGTTTCTCATTATAGTAGATGGCGTCTACATTCCCTTGCAGTAGTGTTTTAAACCGCTGAGTAGTCAGGTCAAATTCTGCGATACCGTCGGTACAAAGCAGGTACACTTTCCCCTTCTTATTTCCGGTGATACGCAATACTGTGTTGCTGAACAGGCTGTTCGGATCATTTTTTTTGAGTTTAAAACTTTTGATATCGTTACCGTTATACCGGTTCAGTCCCTCGCGTGTGCCGATCCATATAATTCCTCTTTCGTCAATATACATGCTATTGACAGAGAACTGTGAAAGGCCGTCATCCGTGGTCAAATGACTGAAAGTGATGTTTTGACCTTGTGTATGGACTGCAGAGATGCTTAAAAACAGCAGAAATAAAAGGGTTACTTTTTTCACTAATTCGTTCTTTTAAGGTATTACTATTGGCAAATATATCGTTTTTATTTGATTTCTGTGAACCTTATTAGAAGAAAGTAACTATATTTGTATCATCCAAACGAAAGAAATATGAAAGTAAAGAAAATTAGTGCGGCTAACGTAGAGGCTTGTTCGCTTCCGAAATTGTTCGATGAAGAAAAGATTGATTTCCAACCCATTCAATGTGTTAATTGGGCTGAGTATCCCTACAAGCCTAAAGTAAATTTTCGCATAGCTCACACGCAGGACTCTATTTTGTTGCATTTTAAGGTAAAGGAAGAGAGTATACGTGCCAGATATGGAGAAGATAATGGTTCTGTATGGACCGACTCCTGTGTAGAATTCTTTTCTATACCGGCAGATGACGGGGTGTATTATAATATCGAATGTAATTGTATCGGAACGATTCTGATTGGTGCAGGTCCTGCACGCAATGGCCGTGAACATGCTCCGAAAGAAATAACCGCCCTTGTGCAACGCTGGTCCAGTTTGGGTAATGTGCCTTTTGAAGAGCAGGCTGACGAATCCGGTTGGGAAGTAGCCTTGATTATCCCTTATAAAGTGTTCTTCAAACATCAGATTGATTCTCTTGATGGAAAAGAGATAAAAGCTAACTTCTATAAATGTGGTGATGAGTTGCAGACTCCCCATTTCCTGTCATGGAATCCGATAGAAATAGAGAAACCGGATTTCCATCGTCCCGACTTTTTCGGAACATTGGAGTTTGAATAATTTCTCACCACAGAGGACGCAGAGGACACGGAGAAAGAAAGATAAAAGTACATAATCCGGATATAATAAAAACAGATTCATGTAAATATTGCAATGATTAATACTTATGCAATCTACATGAATCTGCTTTTTGGTGTCTTAGGTTTTACTATCTTTATTTTAAACCTCTGCGTCCTCTGTGGTGAGTATTATTTCACGATACCTCTTTCCGAGTTCTTCACGAAGTTTACGATATTCTCGATCTCCTCACTCATTGGCACTTGATCGATAATTTTCTGCACTGCATCCTGCACACTGAAGTTACCTTGGTAAATCAAGCGATATGCATTGGCAATGTGCCGGAGGATTCTTTCCGATGTATTGCGGTGTTGTGACAAAACCACGGCATTTACTCCGTGATATGCCACTGGATTTCCCGACATGATAACATATGGAGGTACATCCTTGGATATGCGGCAACCACTCTGTACGAGCGTCCAGCTACCGATATGACAATATTGATGTAACGTGACATTACCACTTAGGATAACGCAATCGTCCAATGTACACTCTCCGGCAATGGTGCTACCAATACCAACTACACAGTTGTTGTTGATCTGTACGTCATGGCAAAGATGTACTTTATCCATCAGATAATTGCCATTTCCTATTTTAGTAGCATTGCCGGCAAATGTAGCACGGCTGATGACTACGTTCTCGCGAATATCATTGTTGTCACCGATAATCAGGCTGCTCTCTTCTCCCGTAAAGTGGAAATCTTGCGGTTCCGCTCCGAGAACGGCATTCTGATGTACCTTGTTCCCTTTTCCCATTTTAGTACCTTTCAGGATACTAGCGTAAGACATGATGATGCAATCATCTCCGATCTCTACATTCTTTTCAATGTAGGCAAAAGGCAGAACTGTTACATTCTTGCCTAATTTTGCTTCGGGGTCTACGTAAGCTAACGGACTAATCATAATAGTATTATATATTTAAAGTTATTCTTATCTTCCACCACCCAGTGCCTGGTAGAGGCTTACTACAGCTTGCATCTGATCAAAGCAGTCGGACACCTGAGAGAGCTGTGCACTCAAATAGGATTGTTGTGCAGACAGTACTTCCAGATAGGTTGAGGTTCCTAAGTTAAACAATTCTTTTGTATCTTCCGAAGCTTTCTGGGCAGATTCTACCTGCATTTTTCTGGATTCTACCTTTTCGCTGGTCTTTTGGTATAGACTTAACGCATTGCTAACCTCACTACCGGCATTCAATAAGGCCTGTTGGAAAGATAATTTAGCCTGTTCCTCCTGCGCTTTGGCAGCTTTCAAGCGAGCGATGTTCTGTCCCCGATAGAACAAAGGCTGTGTCAGTGAACCAACAACGGAAGCCAATAATTTACCGGGATTAACGATCCCTGCTCCTGAATTGTTTGTCCATCCTGCCGAACCGCTGAGTGTGATTTGCGGATAAAAAGCGGCACGTGCGGAGTTGGTGTTATAGTAGCAACTTGCCAGTGACATTTCGGCTGCTTTTACATCCGGACGGTTGGATAACAATTGAATAGGTATGCCTGCAGAAAGCTCGGTCGGAAGTACTTGTGCTTCCAATACGCCACGCTTGATGGCATGAGGAGCTTCTCCTAAAAAAGTAGACAGGGCGTTCTCCGTTTCACGGATACTTTGTTCGATATCAGGAATGGTAGCAAGTACTTGTGCATAAGCAGCTTTACTTTGTTCAACACCGGCTGAATTGATGTTGTACATTGCTGCATCTTTCATCGCTTCCATTGTTTCGGCATTGCGCTTCAGAATTTCGGCCGTCTCTTTAGTTATTTCCAGTTGGCGGTCAAGCATTAACAACGTGTAGTACATATTGGCTACATTTGAGATTACTTGAGTTTGTACAGCCTGACGGTATGCCTTAACCTGTTTCAAAGTAACTTGTGCATTCCGTTTTGAGTTCAGTAACTGACCGAACAAATCGACTTGCCAACTGGCTGTAACCGGTAATGAATAAGTTTTTGTAGCTGCATTCTTGTCAAAGCTGCTGATTGTTCCTTGCGGAGACAATCCCAAAGATGGGGCATAAGCCAGACGTGCAGACATCAGGGAGGCTTGTGCGGCTTTCACATTCTGCGCAGCAGACAAGAGGTCAGTATTTTGGTTCAGTCCCGCTTCGATGAGAGACTGTAGTTGCGGGTCGGTGAAGACTTCTCTCCACGGCAGATTACCGAAGTTGGTCGTATCCGAAACCAGTGTATCGTTATCCGCTACCGGATCGCGATACAGGCCGGAAGTTGTGATATCTTCGGGTCTGTCATACGACTTATAGATGTGGCAGCTGCTCAGGAGAGCAGTTGCACACAACATATATAGAATCTGTTTCTTCATATCGAATTTCATTATTTAGCGTATTGTTCAATCTCTGTTACAGCATCTGTATTGTCAATATCTTCCCATTCCATCGGTTTAACTTTCTCTTGCAGATACTGGAAGATAACGAATAAAACAGGAACGATAAAGATCTGGCAGATCATACCGATTAACATACCTCCGATAGAAGCAGTACCCAGTGTACGGTTACCGTGAGCACCTACACCGAAAGCAAACATCAACGGAAGCAAACCGACTACCATAGCCAAGGATGTCATCAAAATCGGGCGGAGACGGGCACCGGCACCCAATACGGCTGCCCAAGTGATACTCATACCCATTTTACGACGGTCGAGGGCAAACTCTACAATCAAGATGGCATTCTTTGCCAACAGACCCATCAACATGATCAATGCAATCTGCATATAGATATTGTTGGACATCGTACCGAGAATCATCTTCAACGCTGAGATATTACCGAGTGCACTTACACCGTTGACAAACAGGAAGCTACCTAACAGACCGAACGGAACGGATAGCAATACGGCTAATGGAAGTATGTAACTTTCGTACTGCGCACTCAATAATAAGTAAACGAATACGAAACAGAGCACAAATATCAGCCCGGTAGCACTTCCGCTACTCTGAGCCTCTTCACGTGCCATACCTCCTAATTCATAGGTATAACCGGTAGGCAGGTTTTCTTGAGCAACCTCTGCAAGAGCAGCCAGTGCCTGACCGGAGGTATAACCACTGGCAGGAGCTACCATCACCTTCATGGAAGTATAAAGGTTGAAACGGCTGATAATATCCGGACCATATACCTTCTCTACAGAGATGAACTGGGCAATCGGAGCCATTTCACCTGCACTGTTGCGTACCTTGATATTCTTCAGAGATTCCAGATTCTTACGTGACAATGGATCAGACTGAATCATAACACGATACATCTTACCGAAACGGTTGAAGTTAGATGCATACAGACCTCCATAATATCCTTGCATAGTTGTAAGGATATCGCTCGGACTGATACCAGCTTTCTTACAAGCCGCCGCATCGATGTCGATCATATATTGCGGGAAGTTCGGGTTGAAAGATGTTTTTGCCGAGTTGATTTCCGGACGTGCTTCCAAGGCTGCCATATAATCATTTACTACATCAAAGAACTTGTTCAAATCACCACCGGTCTTATCCTGCATATTCACCTCGATATCTGTAGATGCCGAATATCCCGGGATCATAGGAGGAGCGAAGAACAATACCTGTGCTTCTTTGATAATCTTCTGTGCGCGCATATATAAGGAGCCGACTACAACGTCCGAGTTCTGTATCATAGAACGTTCATCCCAGTCCTTTAGCTTGATAATGAAAGAACCGTAAGAAGGTCCCTGACCACCGATGAAGCTAAATCCGGAAATCATGGTTCGTGATAATACAGCAGGGTCAGAAGCGATCAGACTGTCTACGCGTGCTAAGATTTTCTCAGAATGGTCTTGTGATGTACCCGGCGGCAATGTTACTGCTCCCATCAAGGTTCCGGTATCTTCGTTCGGTACCATACCTGTCGGAGTGGTGTTCATGAAGAATATAAGCAGTACGATAGAGGCGGTAACTAATCCCATAGACAGCCATTTCTTCTGAATAAAGAACAATACACGTTTTTTGTAACGTTTCAGGATAGACTCGTATGTATCGTTGAATCTGTTCTTGAACTTCTTTGTACTCATTCCGATCAGTGCCAGGATACTAAGAAGTACAAAGATTGCGGTAACCACTGGATTGAGACTGAAGAAACCGAAAATCATACCGAGAATAGCAATAATCGTGAAGGTAAGTGTGATTCCCGGATGTAGCATTTTTCCGATAGCTTCGGTGTATCTGTTGATCATGGTTGTATGAGCTGCCGTATAAGCTACTTTCATACGTTCCTTCAATGTCGAATCTTCCGTTCCATCTTCCTTCTTATGCGGTTTTAGAAGAATGGCACACAAAGCCGGACTCAATGTCAAAGCGTTCAATGCAGACAAACCGATAGCGATAGCCATAGTCATACCGAACTGGCGATAGAATGTTCCTGCCGTACCTCCCATGAAACTTACCGGGACGAACACGGCCATCATGACTAACGTAATAGATACGATAGCACCACCCAGTTCATTCATAGCGTCGATAGAAGCCAGACGGGCAGAAGTATAACCCTGGTCGAGCTTGGCATGCACACCCTCGACGACCACAATGGCATCGTCGACCACAATCGCAATGGCTAGGACGAGCGCACATAATGTCAGCAAGTTCAAACTGAATCCTACCAAAGACAGAATGAAGAAAGTACCGATAAGAGCTACCGGAATGGCAATGGTTGGAATCAACGTAGAACGTAAATCCTGCAAGAAGATATATACCACAATAAACACCAGGATAAATGCCTCGATCAATGTCTTCAACACCTCGTGAATAGAAGCGAACAAGAAGTCATTGGCATTCATGGAAATGTTAAGCTTCAATCCGGTAGGCAAGGTTTTTGATGCTTCATCCAGCAGTTGCTCAATATCACTGATGGTCTGTGTTGCATTGGTTCCTGCCATCTGGTATACGATACAGGTTACTGACTTGTGGCCGTCTACACGGTTTGTAAAGTTATAACCCAAACGATCCAATTGAATTTCTGCTATATCTTTCAAGCGGAGTACCTCACCGTCAGGCAGAGATTTGATAACGATGTTTTCAAATTCTTCCGGTTGTTGCAGACGTCCTTTGTAGCGGATGGTATATTGGAATGTCTGATTACTGCGTTCACCGAACTGTCCTGGAGCAGCTTCGACATTCTGTTCTGCCAAGGCTGCAGATACATCACCGGGAACAAGTTTGTACTGTGCCATGACGTCCGGTCGTAACCAGATACGCATAGAATAGTCCTGACCCAAAACGTTGGCGTCACCCACACCCGGTACACGTTGTACTTGAGGAATCAAGTTGATCTTAGCATAGTTTTCAATAAACGATTCGCTATATGTATCTGTCTCGTCATAGAGAGAGAATACTACCAGCATGGAAGTCTGGCGTTTTTGAGTGGTTACACCGACTTTGGTTACTTCGGCCGGCAACAGACCTTGTGCCATAGAAACACGGTTTTGTACATTGACGGCGGCCATGTCCGGGTCTGTTCCTTGTTTGAAATATATGGATATCTCACCGGAACCCGTATTGGATGCAGTTGATGTCATATACATCATGTTTTCTACACCATTGATCTGTTCCTCCAACGGAGCGATGACGGAGTTCAATACAGTTGATGCACTGGCACCCGTATAAGTGGCCTTTACCGACACGGTAGGGGGAGCAATGTCCGGATACTGGGTGATAGGCAATGTTGCCAATCCGATAGCACCCAGAATGACTATCAAAATAGAAATAACTGTTGATAGTACCGGACGGTTAATAAAATTATCTAACTTCATACGATTATCTAAGTTATTAATTGAAAGCAGTAGCTAAATTACCATCGTGCTGGTCTTTCAAATGCTGTTGATAGTTTGCTTCTTTTTGAGCAGGTGTGATTGGTTGTATGGTTTCACCATCTTTCAGATTCTGCACGCCTTCGATGACGATTTTATCTCCGGAGTTCAAACCGGAAGTAACGAGATATTCTTTTCCGTTGTCCAGATTGAAGATGGTGATTTCTGTATATTTCACCGTGTTATCCGGCTGCAGGACATAAACGAATTTCTTATCCTGGATTTCTACTGTTGCTGATTGCGGTATAGTAATTACATTCTCCATTGTGTAAGGAATCAGTACGTTTGCTGTTCCACCACTACGTAGGATGTGTTCTTTGTTCGGGAAGAGGGCACGCATACTTACAGAACCGGTTGATTGGTCGATTACTCCTGTGATTGCGTCCACTTTACCTTCGATGCTGTACTCTGTACCATCAATCAACTGAAGCCTGATAGACGGTATTTTTTCGATTTCTTCTTTGATGGTACCGCCTGTTTTAGTCATCGCCAACAATTCTTTTTCTGTCATGGAGAAATATACATATACTTCTTCTATCTCAGAAACTGTAGTCATCGGAGTAGCGATAGAAGGGCTCACCAGTGCTCCTAAACGATAGGGGATATCATTGATTACACCATCGGAAGGACTCTTCACTTGTGTGAAAGAGAGGTTTTGTCTGGCTGTGATAAGCTGTGCTTTCGCTTGTGCCAATTGTGCCTGAGACTGTGCCAATGTGTTTTCTGCCATTGACAGATCGTAGTCACTGATAATTTGTTTTTTGTTCAGTTCACGTTTGTTATCCACTGTTATCTGTTGGGTACGCACTGCCGCTTCTGCTGTTGCGACTGCTGCTTCAGCCGTACGTACTGCTGCTTCATATTGTGTCGGATCAACGATGAATAGAACTTGACCTTTGCGTACAGTTGCTCCTTCGTCTACACATAATTTCGTGATGAAGCCTGATACCTGTGGACGGATTTCTACGTCTTGTTTACCTTTGATTGTCGCCGGATAGGCAGTCGTTAAATTAGCAGTGGTCTTTTGTAACTCTTGTACTGCATATTCTGGGACTTGTCCCGTTCCGTTGCCCTTATTGCCACAACTAGACAAAAGGGCTACGCAAAATGCAAATAAAACAATTCTACTTTTCATACTTAATAATTATCTGTTTTTAATGTAATGCGTTTGTTACCGGTGTGTCATCATTCATGTCGATAAGTGATTTAAAGGCCAAAAAAGCCGGAAACTAATTATTAATAATCAGTTTCCGGCTGCAAAAGTACAGTAATTTCGCTATTCTTGTTCTTTGATACCGTGTTTTTTAACTATGTTTTTTACTTTAGTTTATGAGATACGGGAGACATTATGAAACTGAACTCATAATCTTGATATGGAAGACGATATTTTTCTAATGGTATAGCTCCCCAACTATTGACGCATGCCAGTCCCGTTTGTGCCTTGTCAATACAGAAGTTTGTAAAGTTTGCTTTTTCCACTTCGGAGGAATGGCGCTGGTCTTTGCCTTCACCGTCATCCAATGATTCAATGGTATAGTTCAGTGCGGAAGCAGAGAACGGAGCTTCGGAAACAAACTGCAAACCGTTTCCGCTGATATTCAAGAGTCTCCACCAACGGATGTCCGTCTTCGTTCCGGTTTCCTGTGGGCGGATATACGGATAGAATTGTTCCTCTACCGTTTGACGGTATTTGCCAAGTTTGGCTGCATTGTTGCGGTCGGCATAATTCTCTATCGGTCCGCGTCCGTAATACTCTATTTCGTTAAAGTTGGCAGGCATACGCATCTGCATGCCGAAACGGAACATTTCAGACACTTTCTTGCTCTTGTCTGCTACCATCTTCTGGGTAACTTTCATTGCTCCTTTGTTGTTGACGATATAAGTCAGGAATAATTTTCCTCCTATCGACTTCATGTCATATTCTGCACGAATCACGGCCTGATCATTCTCAATAGCATGTTTCAGGGAAGTAAGCTTCAATGTCGGATTCTTCCAGACTGCATATTTGCGTTGCAAGCCTGCTCCGAAATCATTATCGGTCGGTGCACGCCAGAAGTTGGGAGTCAATTCGCTACCGTCTTCCATCATTTGCATTCCGTTCACATCGTAGCGGCAGAGATAGCCGTTGTGTCTGTTGAAATCCATAGAGAAGTTTTCGCCTTTGACGGTCAGGTAATTTTGGTCGTTATCCAGAATACCGGGTACGGTGATTGCCTGATTGGAAGCCTGTCGGTTTTCCAGCTTGAGCTCCGGAGCTTTATAGTCACGAATGCTCAGTTGCTCGTATGCGATGGTTGTTCCTGCGGGTAACAATGTTTCGGCTGTTTTCAGTTTATAGTTGACATTGAGCAGTAACTCTTTACACGGACAGATGTTTTTTGTGTCAAACGGAATCTGCACTTTGACGGTTTGTTGGGGCGCCACTTTCAGATCCGGCACAATGCCTGTTTGCACAACTTCCCCGTCTGCCAGCAATTGCCATTCTAGATAATATGAAGACAGGTCACGGAAGAAATTCTCATTGAAAATATTGATTTCACCTTTGGCGAGATCGGCAGGAGTTGTCCATATATCCTGATAGAAATAAGCCACTTCGTAAGCATGTGGATTCGGTATGCGATCCGGGCTGATTAAACCGTTATTGTTAAAGTTATTGTCCGAAGCGTCATATTTGTTGAAGTCACCTCCATAACCGTAGATGGCCACTCCGTCTTTATTTTTCCAATGGCAAGACTGGTCTACGAAGTCCCAGATGAAGCCGCCTTGATATTTCGGATATTTGCGGATGATGTCCCAATATTCCTTGAATCCTCCTTGCGAATTTCCCATCGCATGTGCGTATTCACACTGGATCAGAGGTTTTTGGATATCTCCTTCACAATATTTGATACAGTCCTGATAACCATAGTACATCGGGCAGAAAATATCTGTAAATTCACTGGTACGTGCCTGCTCATATTGTACGGCACGGGTCTTGTCCTCATTTTTAATCCATGTATAACATTTTTCGAAATTAGGTCCCATACCGGCCTCATTGCCTAATGACCAGAAAATGATGGACGGATGGTTGTAGCTACGTTGTACATTGCGTTGGTTGCGTTCCAAATGTGCTTTGGCATAGATCGGGTTCTTGGCCAATGTCTTGTCACCATATCCCATTCCGTGAGACTCTACATTCGCTTCAGCTACCACGTAGATGCCATATTGGTCGCAGAGGTCATACCAACGGTTGTCGTCCGGATAGTGACAGGTACGTACGGCATTGATATTAAGCTCTTTCATTACTTTGATGTCCTGCAACATGCGCTCGATAGAAACTACATATCCGCCGTCCGGATCCATTTCGTGACGGTTGGCTCCCTTGAAGAGTACCGGTTGTCCGTTGACGAGTATCTGTCCGCCTTTCAGTTCAATTTTGCGGAAACCTACTTTAACGGGGATTACTTCTATTGTATTGTTACCGTTTTTCAATGTAGCGGTCAGTGTATAAAGATTAGGTGTTTCAGCCGTCCATTTAGCAGGATTGGAAATGTTCAAAGTGGTGTTTAACTTACCTGAACCTTTTAAATCAGCAGTAGCCACACTGTTGCCTAGAGCATCTGCCAGGTCTAAGGCAACTGTACCGCTTCCTTTCAGGTCAACAGCGATATTCAGCGTACCGTCTTTGTACTGGCTGTCCAGATCAGGAGTAACACGAATATCCTGAATGTATTTCTTGTCGCGTGCGTAGAGATAGCAGTCGCGTCCTACACCGGAGTAGCGGAAGAAGTCCTGATCTTCCAGGTAACTGCCGTCACACCAGCGGAATACTTGGAAAGCAATCACATTCTTACCCGGTTTCAGATAGTTGGTCAGATTGAATTCAGCTTCCAGTTTGCTGTCCTCGCTATATCCTACGTAGCGTCCGTTCACCCAAAGATACATATTGGAAGTTACCGAACCGAAATGGGCGAAAATCTCTTTTCCTTTCCAGTTGGCAGGAACGATGATTTCTTTCCGGTAAGAACCTACGTGATTGTTTTCTGTCGGAACGTACGGTGGGTTGTTCTTGAACTGGTTTCTCCATGCATATCCTACATTTACGTAGATAGGGTCGCCGTAGCCGTTCAATTCCCATACACCGGGAACCTGAAGGTTATCCCAACCCTTGTCGTTGAAATTAGTCTGATAAAAGTCTGTCGGACGTGCTTCCGCGTGTCTCACCCAGTTGAATTTCCAAAGACCGTTTAAAGTCATAAAATTCGCTGAGTTTTCTTTGATGCCGGCTTTAGCTTCATCAGCCGATGCGTAAGCAAAATAATTAGTGTGCATGGCAGAGCGGTTTACGGAATTCACTTCCGGGTCTTTCCACTCGTTGAAGCTTTGTGCTTGAATTGCCGTCAGTCCCAATGCCGCCAGACAGCAAGATAGTAGTTGTTTCTTCATGGGTTTTTTGTATTAGGTTTGAATTTCGGGAGCCAAAGATAAGGATTATTTTATTCAATGAAGGGCAAAAAAACATTCAATTAGGGATGGTTTTTAATAAATTGACTGTATTATAAACTTTTTACCTGACGAAACGCCATCATTCCCGGGAATCATACCGAACATGGATACTTCTTCGTATAAACCACCTGTTTCCCCGCCCCGTAGCGCATCAACACCCCTTGTTCGATAAAAGCATTCAGTTCATTGAGCGCCCGCTGCTTGTCATGTCCTGTCAACCGACAATAATCGGCACGCGTAAGACAGGGATATTTCCCAAGATGGTCATTGACTATAGTCAGACATTCCTCTTCACTGTGTCCTTTTCCATGCGGACGGGTGAAAGACTCCCCGCGTTCCAATCTCATTTGCCAGCCCACTTCCTTTTTGAATTGAGCGCTTGGGCGGAAATTGATATTCTTCAGTTTGATAGATTGTGCACGTACCTCTTCTTTCTTCATGATGGGAGGGCCTTGCAGAGAAACGGAAAAGTAACCGATATCTCCCAGCTCCACATTCCATCCGTTAGCGAGTAAATCTCTTAACTCGTTTTGGAAAGACTGCATGGCACCTGACAATAAACTGCGGCTTATTCCGGTGAATTTGTGTACGCGATCCAGAAATTCGTTCTGGTCGACGGTTCCATTGATAACTACACGGGGGTGAAGTGGTTGTTGTTCGCCTGTCTGTTGAATATCAGGAGTTTCGTAAAGGTCGTAACGTATGCTCATTTGCGTAATTATATTATGTAGGCATATTTAATATCCGTTTGCCTGTTCGGATGTGTTTCGTTTGCTGTTTTTATTTCGTTTGACTATAGTGTACTTTGCGTATGACTATAGTTATGCGTAAGGATAACTATAGTCTACTTTACGCATAACTATAGTTATATGAAATAATATCAGCTAACAAAGGTAGTAAGATTAGTGAGAAAAAGAAATAAAAACAGCATAGATAATGATTTCTACAGGAATCCATCGCTTCGTTTTTTAATAAATTAGCTAGAAGTATGGTATTTATTGGTAAAGAACACTTATTTTTGCACCATGTTACAGTTTGAGAATCAAAAGATAAAACAAATAGTACGCAAGGTACTTCCGGTAGTAACACTGGTAGTGATGCTATATTCCTGTGCCAGTATCGGACGACCGGACGGTGGTCCTATTGACGAGACGCCACCCCGTTTTGTAGGTAGCACTCCTGCTGCAGGTGCTTTAAATAATAAGAGGACTAAAGTCTCTCTGGTGTTTGACGAATTTATAAAACTGGAAAAGGCGACTGAAAAGGTGGTTGTTTCCCCTCCTCAGATACAGCAGCCTGAAATAAAGGCTTCCGGCAAGAGGATACAAGTGAATCTGCTTGACTCTTTGAAGCCTAATACTACTTATACAATCGACTTTTCGGATGCTATCGTCGACAATAATGAAGGTAATCCGTTGGGTAATTTCGCTTTTACCTTTTCTACGGGTACGGAAATCGATACGATGGAAGTTGCAGGAACTCTGCTTGATGCTTCTAATTTGGAACCGATTAAAGGTATGCTTGTCGGGTTACATTCCAACTTGAACGATTCGGCTTTTAACAAATTACCTTTCGAACGTGTGGCACGTACAGACAGTCGTGGGCGTTTTTCTATTCGTGGTGTGGCTCCCGGCAAATACCGTATTTACGGATTGATGGATGCAGACCAGAACTTTACTTTTAATCAGAAGAGTGAAATGATCGCTTTTCATGATTCTCTGATTATTCCCCGTATGGAAGAACGTACCCGTATGGACACAGCTTGGGTGGATTCTCTGACGTATGATACGATTGTTGAAAAGAAATATATGCATTATTTGCCGGATGATGTAATTCTCCGTGCTTTTAAGGAATTTAATTATTCACAGTATCTGATTAAGTCCGAACGGCTTATCCCACACAAGTTTACGCTCTATTTTGCCGGTAAGGCGGACACCTTGCCTGTGATGAAAGGGTTGAACTTCGATGAAAAGGATGCTTTTGTTATCGAGAAGAATCAACGGAACGATACGATTCATTATTGGGTGAAAGATTCTCTGCTCTTCAAGCAGGATACTCTTGCTATGAGTCTTACTTATCTTTATACAGATACGTTGAATCAATTGGTGTCTCGTACGGATACTTTGAATTTGGTGTCGAAGCAGAAATATAAGAAAGAAGAATCGGAAAAGCCCAAAAAGAAAAAGAAGAAAAAGAAAGATGAGGAAGAAGAACCGGAACCTACAAAGTTCTTACCTGTAAAAGTCAATGTCCCTTCATCAATGGATGTGTATGGGTACATTTCTTTGGATTTTGAAGAGCCGATAGCCAGCTTTGATAGTGCGGCAATTCATTTACGGCAGAAAGTCGATACGCTTTGGAAGGATATACCGTTCGAGTTTGAGCAGGATTCGATAAATCTGAAAAAGTTCAATTTTTATTATGATTGGGAACCGACTCTGGAGTACGAGTTTTCGGTAGATTCGACTGCTTTTCATGGTATATACGGATTGTTTACTGATAAAATAAAACAAGAGTTCAAGGTTCGCAGCGAAGATGAGTATTTCACACTTCATTTTAATGTTAGTGGAGCGGATTCGTTGGCTTTTGTAGAATTACTTGATGCCCAAGATAAAGTCGTTCGTAAACGGAGAGTAGAGGAGGATGGAATGGTTGATTTCTATTTCTTGAATCCTGGAAAGTATGCTGCCCGGTTGATTAATGATAGGAATGGAAATGGCGAGTGGGATACGGGAGACTTTGAAAAGGGCATACAACCGGAAGAAGTTTTCTATTACCCTACTATCTTGGAATATAAAGCATTGTGGGATGTAACACAACCATGGGATATTCATGCGACTCCTGTTGATAAGCAGAAACCGGATGAACTTAAAAAACAAAAACCAGATGAAGATAAGAAGAAAAAAGAACGAAATAATCAGAACCGGCGTCGTTAACGTCCGATGCAAACTCATTATTGGATTAGTGGCATTAATGACGGGTGCTTTTGCCCTTCCTGCAAGTGCCCAATGTGAGGCGAAAAATGATGCGTTTCAGACCGGTGAACATGTAATGTATGATTTGTATTTTAACTGGAAATTTGTTTGGGTGAAAGCCGGGCTTGCCAGTTTGACAACAAATGCGACAACTTATCATTCGGAACCTGCGTTCCGGATCAATCTGCTTGCTCTAGGCAGTAAACGGGCGGACTTCTTTTTCAAGATGCGTGACACGCTGACTTGTGTGATCGGGGAGAAGTTGGAACCTCGTTATTTTCGCAAAGGTGCTGAAGAAGGGAAACGGTATACGGTAGATGAGGCTTGGTTCTCTTATAAGGATGGTCTTTGTTTTGTCAATCAGAAGCGCACATATCGAGATGGAAATTTTGATGAGGCAGTTGCAAGTGATAGCCGTTGTATATATGATATGTTGAGTATTCTGGCACAGGCGCGTTCTTACGATCCTGCGGATTATAAGATAGGGGATAAAATCAAGTTTCCGATGGCTACCGGAAGAAAGGTAGAAGAACAGACGCTTATTTATCGTGGAAAGGAGAATGTAAAGGCGGAGAATGGAACAACCTATCGCTGTCTGATCTTCTCATTAGTGGAATATGATAAGAAAGGTAAGGAGAAAGAGGTGATTACCTTTTTTATAACAGATGACCTGAATCATCTTCCCGTACGTCTGGATTTGTATTTGAACTTCGGTTCTGCCAAAGCATTCCTAAACGACGTTAGAGGTAACCGTCATCCGCTGACTTCTATTGTAAAATGAGATAGGTGGGGAAATAATAACTCTCAAAGGGATTTTATTTTTCTTTTTCTATCTCAAAAGGAACTTTTTGCTCTTTTCGGAACACGCTGGATTCGAAGGTCGCAATTAAGTCTCCATTTTGATTGGTGATATCTACTTGATAGCAACCTGTACTCCGACCGATGTAACGTTCGTGTGCTTCAGCATAAAGAGTATCTCCCGGACCGCTTGCACGAACGAAAGTAATGGTAGATGAAAGAGAGAAAGCGAGTGTGCCGTGTGAATTGGCGGCTGCGGCAAGTGCCAGATCTGCCAAAGTAAAGATAGCTCCTCCTTGTGTGCGTGCTCCCGCATTCAGATGTTCCGGTTTGATATCTAATTTGGCTTTGCTGTATCCTTTTCGCACTTCCAGTAGTACTATACCTGCCTTTGTGGCGAATATGTCATTCTTGAAAAACTCTTGTGGTGTCATAATATTTGTTTTTTTTAATTTGATATGTATATTTCTTTTGCAAATGTACCAAATTTGTCCTTCATTTGGATTATTTAGGTCGGTCAATTCTATTTAAATGCACTACTTTTGCCATCAAGAAAATTAATCACTTAACAAATAACCCGTGTATTATGAAAACAATTCTTAGCGCATTAGGACTTTCCCTTTTGGTTTTTACGAGTTGCGGTGGACAAAAAAAAGCTGAAGTAGACTTTATTCAGGACAACATTGACAACGCGGTAGCACAAAACACTATTCAAACAGATATTATCGAGAAATCCGGTAAGATTCTGAATCCGAGAACAATTAACAAAGATGGTAGTATTTCTTATATCCCTATTGATGACTGGTGTTCCGGTTTCTTCCCCGGTAGTATGTGGTTGACTTATAATTTGACCGGAGACAAAAAATGGTTACCATTGGCTGAAAAATATACAGAAGCATTAGACTCTGTGAAACATTTGAAATGGCATCATGATGTAGGTTTCATGATTGGTTGTAGTTATCTGAACGGATATCGCCTGGCAGATAAGAAAGAATATAAAGATGTAGTGGTGGAGGCCGCCAAATCCTTATCTACCCGTTTCCGTCCCGGAGCAGGTGTGATCCAGTCATGGGATGCTGATAGAGGTTGGCAAGGAACGCGTGGATGGAAGTGTCCGGTGATTATAGACAATATGATGAATCTTGAACTGCTGTTTGAGGCAACAGCCTTTTCCGGAGATTCTACTTTCTATGATATCGCTGTGAAACACGCCGATACGACGATGGCACACCATTTCCGTCCGGATAACAGTTGCTATCATGTAGTAGACTATGACCCGGAGACCGGTGAAGTACGCAAGAGACAGACAGCACAGGGATATGCGGACGAATCATCGTGGGCTCGCGGACAAGCTTGGGCTCTCTATGGATATACTACTTGCTACCGTTATACGAAAGACGAAAAGTACCTCGACCAAGCACAAAAAGTATATAATTTCATCTTTAACAATAAGAATATGCCGGAAGATCTCGTTCCTTATTGGGATTACGATGCTCCGAATATTCCGAACGAACCTCGTGATGCCTCCGCTGCTGCATGTACAGCTTCTGCACTCTACGAATTGGATGGTTATCGACCGGGCAATCATTATAAAGAAATTGCTGATAAGATCATGGAAAGTTTGGGCTCTCCTGCTTATCGTGCCGAAGTGGGTACAAACGGGAACTTCATCCTGATGCACTCGGTAGGTAGTATTCCTCACGGTCAGGAAATAGATGTTCCCCTGAACTATGCCGACTATTATTTCTTGGAAGCATTGATGCGTAAAAGAGATTTGGAGAAATGAATATGAATAAACCTATCAACCTTCTGGTCGGCAGCTTGACGCTGTTTGCCGCACAGGGATGCAAAGCTCCGAAACAGGTAGCAGAGCAAGTCGAACATCCGAATATTATCTATGTATTCCCTGATCAATACCGTAACCAGGCATTGGGAATTTGGAGTCAGAACGGGTTTCAGGATAAGGTAAACTTTAAGGGTGATCCCGTGCATACTCCCAATCTGGATGCCTTTGCACGTGAATCAATAGTATTGACTTCGGCACAAAGTAACTGTCCGTTAAGTAGTCCGCATCGTGGAATGCTGCTGACAGGTATGTATCCGAACCGTAGCGGTATACCTTTGAATTGTAATTCTACACGGCCTATCAGTTCATTGCGTGAAGATGCGGAATGTATTGGTGACGTATTCAGCAAAGCTGGTTATGATTGTGCGTATTTCGGCAAGCTCCATGCTGACTTCCCGACTCCGAACGATCCCGAACATCCGGGACAATATGTAGAGACTAAGCGTCCGGTATGGGACGCCTATACACCGAAAGACCGTCGTCATGGTTTTAATTACTGGTATTCTTATGGAACTTTCGATGAACATAAGAATCCGCATTATTGGGATACGGACGGTAAAAGACATGATCCGAAGGAGTGGTCGCCTTTGCATGAATCAGGCAAGGTCGTTTCTTATCTGAGAAATGAAGGGAATGTACGCGATACAAAGAAACCGTTCTTCATTATGGTAGGAATGAATCCGCCTCACAGTCCGTATCGTTCTTTGGATGATTGCGAGGAAGAGGATTTCAACCTTTACCGTAGCCAACCGTTGGATAGCCTGCTGGTTCGTCCGAACGTGGATCTGAAAATGAAGAAGGCAGAGTCTGTCCGTTATTATTTTGCGTCTGTGACGGGAGTAGACCGTGCTTTCGGCCAGATCTTGGAGACTTTGAAAGACTTGGGATTGGATAAGAATACGGTTGTTATCTTTGCTTCCGATCATGGCGAGACCATGTGTAGCCAACGTACGGAAGATCCGAAGAATTCTCCTTACTCGGAATCTATGAATATACCTTTCTTGGTACGTTTCCCCGGTAAAATTCAGCCGAGAGTGGATGATCTGCTGTTATCGTCACCGGATATTATGCCTACTGTTCTTGGACTGTGCGGATTGGGGGATTCAATCCCTGCCGAAGTACAAGGCCGTAATTTCGCTCCTCTTTTCTTTGATGAGAAAGCGGAGATCGTACGTCCCACCGGTGCACTCTATATTCAGAATTTGGATGGCGAAAAAGATGAGAACGGATTGGTACAAACCTACTTCCCTTCTTCAAGAGGTATTAAAACTGCGCAGTATACACTAGCTTTATATATCGACCGTAATACGAAACAGTTGAAAAAGAGCCTTTTGTTTGATGATGTAAAAGACCCTTATCAATTGCACAATTTGTCTTTGGAAGAAAATAAGGAAGTGGTGGAGCAACTCTATCGTGAAATGGGAGCCATGCTGAAAGAAATAAATGATCCTTGGTACACAGAGAAAATTTTGTCGGATCGGATTCCTTATTAAATGACTAGTAATTATAAAACGCAGATTAACACAGATTATCGCAGAGATTGAACCCTTAAGTTTACGATAATTTGCGTTAATCTGCGTTTAAGTTAAGAATAGCAATGAAAAATATAACTCTGATATTATTCTTCCTTTTCGGAGGAATTTCTTCTGCTTTTGCTCAACTTATCGGCTTCGAAGACGGAGTTCCCGAAACGTTTAAAGTTTCAGGGAAGGGAGATGCCAAGGTTTCTTCTCTTTTCTACAAAGAAGGGGAGAATAGCCTGGAATGGGATTTTCACCCCGGTTCTACATTGGATGTCCAAATCAATCCGTTGTCTCTGAATGCGAAAAAAGAACAGCAGTTTGGTATTACGTTGTGGATTTATAATGAGAAACCGCAGCAGGATTCTATTCGTTTTGAGTTCCTGAATAAAGCGGGTGAGGTCTCCTATTGGTTTCCGTATCACTTGAAAGCAGCCGGTTGGCGTGCTTGCTGGATTTCTTTCGCATATATGCAAGGTAATAAGAAGGATAAGAATATTGTTGGGTATCGGCTTGTTGCTCCCGGACGGAAAGGACGTGTCTTTCTTGACCGTTTGATTTTCCCGGAGAAGAAAATGAACCTGAGGACGACTCCCGATCAACAGTTACCGGCTAATAACGGTTTGTCCAATCGTGACCTTTGGCATTGGTGCCTTGTGTGGAAATGGGAACAGCAGTCGTATGATATCCCGTTGGCAACTAAGTTGACCGATAAGCGAAAGAAAGAATTGAAAACGATAGAACAGCGTTTAACGGATTTTCTGGAAGTGAAAAAAGCTCCGCAAGGGCAGATTAATGCAGCTTATAAGACATTTGAAAAAGCAGCTATCACACCTTCTGCTGCCGGAACGGGATTTGTGGGAACTCCTATTGTCGCTCCCGACGAGCAGAATAAGAAGAAAGGGGAAATGTCATGGAATGATATTGAGACCATGCTTGCAGGTTTTGCATACGATTATCTCTGTAATCAGAACGAGGCTTCAAAGAAGAATTACTTTACGGTATTCGATTATGCTATTGACCAGGGATTTGCCTTTGGTAGCGGTATGGGAACCAATCATCATTATGGTTATCAGATTCGTAAGATATATACGACTGCCTGGCTGATGCGTGATGCGATTTATAAACATCCTCATCGGGATGCTTATCTCTCTACATTGCGTTTCTGGGCTGCTTTACAGGAAACCCGCCAGCCATGTTCGCCCACTCGGGACGAACTATTAGACTCCTGGCATACACTGCTGATGGCGAAATTCGTTTCGGCCATGATGTTCCCGGATGCAAGAGAACAGGAACAGGCGTTGAGCGGCTTGTCCCGTTGGCTGTCTTCTTCGTTACGCTATACCTCCGGAACAATTGGCGGTATAAAAGTGGATGGGACTACTTTCCATCACGGAGGTTTTTATCCCGGCTATACCACCGGAGTATTGGCAACAGTAGGAGAATTCATCGCTTTCACGAATGGAACGAGTTTCGAGTTGACGGAAGAAGCCCGCCAGCATATAAAGTCTGCTTTTATCGCCATGCGTAATTATTGTAATCTTTATGAATGGGGAATCGGTATCAGTGGACGTCATCCTTTCGGTGGAAAGATGGGTAGTGATGATATTGAAGCGTTTGCTAATATTGCTCTGTCTGGTGACTTGTCCGGTCAAGGGAATGCGTTCGACCGTAATTTGGCTGCTGATTATTTGCGCTTGGTACATGGCAAAGATACTCCGAATGCACGTTTCTTTAAGAAAGAGGGTGTCAAGGCAGCTCAAGCTCCACAAGGATTCTTTGTTTACAACTATGGTTCAGCGGGAATATTCCGTCGTGCGGATTGGATGGTGACATTGAAAGGATATACAACTGATGTCTGGGGAGCCGAGATTTATGCGAAAGATAATCGTTACGGGCGTTATCAGAGTTATGGCTCTGTGCAGATTATGGGTAAAGGGAATCCTGTTTCCCGTGCCGGAAGTGGTTTTGTGCAGGAAGGATGGGACTGGAATCGTTTACCGGGTACGACTACCATTCATTTACCCTTTGAGTTGCTTGATAGTCCGTTGAAGGGAACTACTATGGCGCGTTCCAAAGAGAACTTCTCCGGAAGTACTTCTTTGGACGGTAAAAACGGAATGTTCGCTATGAAGTTGATGGAACGTGATTATGAGAACTTTACGCCCGACTTTGTAGCCCGTAAGTCTGTTTTCTGTTTCGATAACAGAATGGTTTGCCTGGGAACAGGTATCACGAACAGTAATACTGAGTACCCAACGGAAACTACCCTTTTTCAGACGAAATATAATGGTAAAGACAGTAAGGTGGGAGATGATGGCTATTGGCTGCATGATGGTTATGATAATTATTATCATGTAGTAGACGGAGCAGTCCGTTCGCAAGTGGCGGAACAGGAGTCGCGCCATGAGAAGACCCGAGCGGTGACGAAAGGTAAATTCTCTTCTGCTTGGATAGCACATGGCAAGGCTCCGAAAGATGGAACATACGAATATATGATTCTTATACAACCTTCTTCTTCCGATTTGGAGGAACTTCGTAAGACCCTGCCATATAAAGTCTTGCAACGTGATCAAACAGCTCACGTTGTTTATGATAAAGAAACGGGTATTACGGGTTATGCTGCTTTTGAAACCTATCAATCTGCAAATGACAAAGTGGTTGCTTCCATTCCGGCCGAAACGATGGTGATGGTTGCACAAGAGTCGGACAAGAGTATTCGCCTGAGCGTATGTGATCCTAACTTAAACATAGAAGAGAAAACATATACAACGAAAGAGCCTAGCCGCCCCATTCGTAAAGAGATATGCCTTAAGGGGCGTTGGACGCTAAAGAGTCCGATGGAAAATGTAACATTGCGGCAACAGGGAGAAAATACCGTATTGACAGTGATTTGCCAACATGGGCAACCTGTTGAGATGCTCATGGAAAATAAGTGATTAGTGAATATTAAGAAAAGGTATTAGTTGCTTTAGTTTCTATGAAAGAAGAGAAGACCGGTTCGTGGTGGACCGGTCTTCTGTATTTTTTATTTATTCAATCTCCATTCGAAACCATCTTTGGTATCTTTGATTTCGAACCCGAGTGCTGTCAGCGTGTTGCGAATCTCGTCGGATGTCGCCCAGTCTTTATTGGCTTTTGCTTTCATACGTTGTTCCAGCAGCATATCTACTACTTTCCCGTATGCCGCTTCACGGCCATCGGAAGAACCTTTCTCCTCTTTCAATCCCATAATGTCAAAACTGAACAGATGGAAAGTCTCTTTCAGATCTTTCAAGTCTTCGGCAGAGATTGTGGCATTGCCGGCAATGATATTATTTATGATACGGGCACCTTCGAAAAGTTGTGCGATGACGATAGGAGTGTTCAAATCGTCATTCATTGCTTCGTAGCATTTGGCACGTAGTTCTTTAACGTTGATTCCTTCTGAAGTAGTGGCGGCTGGAGTTATTTTCTCTAATGCGTCGATGGCTTCCATCAGGCGTTGTAATCCTTTTTCAGATGCTTGCAATGCTTCGTTGCTGAAGTCCACCGTACTGCGGTAGTGCGCTTGCAGAATAAAGAAACGGATAGTCATGGGCGTATAGGCTTGCGCCAACAACTTATGGGTACCGTTGAAAAACTCATCCAACGTGATAAAGTTGCCGAGTGATTTGCCCATCTTTGTTCCGTTGATGGTAATCATGTTATTGTGCATCCAATAGTGAACCATATCGTCCCCCTGAGAAGCGACCGACTGTGCAATTTCACATTCGTGGTGAGGGAAAACCAAATCCATTCCTCCTCCGTGAATATCGAAGTGTTCGCCCAAATATTTGCGTCCCATAGCGGTACATTCGGCATGCCATCCGGGAAAACCGTCACTCCACGGAGACGGCCAGCGCATGATATGCTCGGGTTGCGCTTTCTTCCAAAGGGCAAAGTCGGCGGGATTGCGCTTTTCGCTTTGTCCGTCCAGTTCACGGGTCGTATTCAGTACATCGTCCAGATTGCGGCCGGAAAGCCTTCCGTAATGGTGGTCTTTGTTGTACTTGGCTACATCGAAATATACGGAACCTTCGCTTTCATAAGCGTAACCGGCATCGAGAATCTTCTGTACCAGTTCGATTTGTTCGATGATATGCCCTGAAGCGTGCGGCTCGATACTTGGCGAAAGTACGTTGAGCGCTTCCATTGCTTTGTGGTAGCGGTTCAGATAATACTGTACAACTTCCATTGGCTCCAGCTCTTCCAAACGCGCTTTCTTTTCGATCTTGTCCTCACCGTCGTCGGCATCATGCTCCAAATGACCTACGTCGGTAATATTGCGTACATAACGCACTTTGTATCCTAGATGAGTGAGATATCGGAAAAGAACGTCGAATGTAATAGAGGGTCGCGCGTGTCCGAGATGGGCATCACCGTAGACCGTCGGCCCGCATACGTACATTCCTACATGAGGAGCGTGAAGCGGTACGAACAACTCTTTCTTTCTATTTAAAGTGTTGTAAATTGTAAGTTGATGTTCCATAACCTTTTATATTTGTTTTATTGGAATCGCAAAGTTAGTATAAAATCCGGATATGTAGGCTATTGTTGATAGATAAACTTCTCAATGGCTTCGGCAACGCCATCTTCCTCATTGCTTAAGGTAATGTAGTCAGCCGCTTTTTTCACCGGTTCCTGAGCGTTCCCCATAGCAATACCCAGTCCTGCGAATTTTATCATGGAAAGGTCATTGTAGCCATCCCCCATTGCTATTATTTCTTCACGTTTTACACCTGTCTCTTCTAATAGAACACCAAGAGACAGTGCTTTATCAATACCTTGTGGAACTAATTCAAGAAAATAAGGTTCTGAACGGAAGACATTGATACGTCCTTGTAGCTGAAGACATAGTTCTGATTCCAAAGGAATGAGTCGGTCCGGATCTCCCACAATCAGACATTTGGCTACCGGCAGGGTGATATCAGTAAGAAAATCGTTGGTTTCACGAATCGCCATTTTATTCAGAAACGCTTCTTTTTCTACGTATGGGTCATGGGAATTCTCAGTCACAATCTCTGCTCCGTCGTAAGTCAATATAGTCAGATGGTATGTGCGGGCAGCTTCATAAAGTCGGGGAATGATATCATTAGGCAACACGTTCTCGTATATCATTTCATGCGTTTCCCAGTTGATGATTTCTCCTCCGTTATAGGACAAGATGAATCCGCCGAACTCGTTCATCCGCAATTCATTGGCTAGAGGTACGATACCATAGGTTGGTCGTCCGGAGGCTAAGACAAGTCGTACACCTTGTTCTTGTACACGTATCAATGCCTCTTTGTTGCGGAGGGTGATTTCTTTCTTGGAGTTGGTCAGTGTGCCGTCAAGATCGAGCACGATAAGTTTGTATTTCATGCTGTATGGTTTTGGATACAAAGATATAATAAAAAATCATTTTAGCAAGTCCACCCATTGTTCACTACTCAATGCTGGCAATGTTTCGCTATCAGTAACGAATGTCTCTGCCAGTTTTCGTTTTTCGTCTTGAAGTTGAAGGATTTTTTCCTCTATACTGCCTTGAGTAATGAAACGATAGGCAATCACTTGTTTATCCTGCCCGATGCGATGGGCACGGGCTATAGCTTGTGATTCAGCGGCAGGATTCCACCAGGGGTCGATGATAAATACGTAGTCGGCCTGTGTCAGATTAAGTCCTACTCCTCCCGCTTTCAAAGAAATAAGGAAAGCCTGCACATCTTTTTGTTCGGTGAAATGGGCTATTTCGGAAGGTCGGTCGTTGGTAGCTCCTGTCAGTAAGGCGTACTTCCAGCCACGCTCCTGAAAGGCCTCTGCCAGTACTTCCAGATGTTTGACGAATGAAGAAAATATTAATACTTTGTGTCCTTCACTCCGTAGGGTGTCGAAAGTCTCAATGATTTGTGCAGTTTTCCCGGAAGATCCCGTGAAATCAGGAAAGATTAGTTGAGGATGACACGCCAATTGGCGTAAGCGTAGAATTCCGTTCAATACACTGAATGAGTGCAGTTTGTCCGTACTTTGAGGATGTTGAAGCAGAATATTACGCAAGCTGTTTTTCTCTTGCTCATACCAGGTGTTTTGTTCTTCCGTCATATCACAATAGATTGTCTCTTCCGTAAGCGGAGGAAGTTCCGGAGCAACCTCTCCTTTACTTCTGCGGAGAATGAATGGAGCGATCAACTGTTGCAGTTGTGCTTCTATGCGGGTATTCCCTTGACGGATTGGTAACATAAATCGCTTTTGAAAACTGCTTTCCGAACCTAGCAAGTCCGGTTGTATGAAGTGGAATTGCGCCCACAGGTCTTTAAGGGAATTCTCAATCGGAGTACCGGTAAGTACTAGTTTGTACTTGCTTTGCAGTTGGATAGCCGAATGGAAGGTGAGCGATTCGCTATTCTTGATATTCTGGCTCTCATCGAGTACGATGTATTCAAAACAGTAGGAGCGGAGTATGTTAATATTCTTTCTCATTGTCCCGTAAGTTGTGAACACTAAATGAAAACGTCTGAAAAACTTCTCCGGATGTGTCTTGCTGAGAATACTGGTACTCGTGTATTCTACCATTGAAAGCGTGGTAAAACGTTTTGCTTCCCGACGCCAATTATGAAGTAACGACGTGGGGACCACAATAAGTGTAGCGGGCTTTCGTGGCTTTCGTGCTTGTGGTTGTGATACATTTTCCGGATTCATTTCTTTTCCACGAATCTCGTTTGGTTGGGGCAGTAACTCATCTTCGGAGTCGAAAGAGAATAAAGAGAACTGTCCGTCGATATCCGCTTTTGCTTCCCGGATGGCGGGAGAAGAGACGGTGATATCCGCAGTCTGACGGGCGGTTGGGGATATTGGCTTATAGATATATTGTAGCAGGGTAAGTGTCTGAAGTGTCTTTCCCAATCCCATGTCGTCTGCCAGGCATCCGCCGAATCCTTCTTTGTTGAGATGTACCATCCACGAGAATCCTTTTTGCTGATAGGGACGCAGCTGTGCTTTTAGTCCTTTGGGCGGATGAATGCTACGTATTTCTTTCTTGAATGTGGGAGTCTTGGATGCAGGTGTATTCAAGATAGTCTCTACTACGCCTATGAATGTATGCTTTAAGCGGAATCCTTTTTCTGTCTGGACTCCCATTTCCAGCATATTCGTGTATTTGCTGAACCACTCTTCCGGTAATAAAATCATTCGTCCGTCCGGTAGCAGGAATTCCCTCTTCTCTTCAAGGATATGTTTTCGGAAACGTGTGAAGGGAATACGTAAGTCACCGATAACGACAGTAATATGCAGTTCAAACCAATCGGGATTATCATCGCAACTTTGTTCAGTATGTATCTCGTCCAAGCAATAAGGCGTATTACTCATATTACCGGATAATATAAAAGATTGTTGTAATATTTCCCGGTGGCTGCTTATCCATTCGGAGAGTGTTCTTTCGGGAATATCGGGTGATAACTGAAAGTGAACATCGCTGATACGTTGCAATCCGGCATTTGTCAAGAACTGTATCGCTCTTTTCTCTGCATTGGCATTTCGCCGAAAACAGTATATTTCTCCGGATTCGTTTCGGTAAATAATCCTCTTCATGCCGGTATTGTTGTCTTCCGGAGTGAAGGTTTGGTCGCCATAACGAAAACTAAGCTGTAGCAACTGTTTATCGTAAATCGTATTTTCGATGATTAACATAGCCTCGCAATTTCGCCTCTTCTCGATCAGGTTCAGACCCTCAGTCTTGATGTCATGATAACGGGCTATGGGAATGAGAATGTTGTCAATATACTTTTCGGTCTCGGAAGTTGTTACGCTGATAACTTCTTTTTTGGTAAAAGGCAAAAGTCGGCTACTTTCGATGTTTGGAAAGAAATACAGCTCCATTCCCAATGATAAGGTGGTCGGCATGGATGTTAACACATTGACGGGTTTTTGCTCACTGAGAGAGAATGGCTCGCCTTTATAATAACATTGCAGTTGGTAGCGGAAAATATTTTCATCTATCTGAAATATGAAACGAATCTCAGCGTCATGTGGATGTACGTGGTAGGCATGATGGGCATACAGCAGTTTACTTCCCCCTTGTTTCTGATAAAGCGCTAACTTCTTTTCACGTATCAGAGCCAGCATTTCCTGCAACTTCTTTTCAATAAATGGACGGACGTTGTTTTTTATCCGTTCGGGGTCTTCGGATAATTTATGTAGGAAGCGGGAGACTGTTTTCTCTCGGGAGTATACTCCCATCAAATACTTTTCCGTATAGTGTGACGCGATGTCAATAGCCTGCCTTTCCGCTTCACTCATCCGGTTCATAGCTTCGGCAGAGGCGTGAAATGCCTGTTCTACTAATTGTAATGTGTTGTCACTTAATCTTTCAGCTATATAGGGTATGAGTAATATACCGAGTACAGGATGCTCTGTCAATACGATGATAATTTGTCCGTCAGATGTTTTCTCTTTCATTCTCTTTAGGCTTTAACTGACAAAGATACGGGAAAATCCTTAATTTTGCAGTATGATAGAAGAAAATAGACGAGTACTGTTGGGTATGAGCGGTGGTACGGATAGTTCCGTTGCTGCCATGCGGCTACTGGAGGGCGGTTATGAAGTAACCGGAATTACTTTCCGTTTCTATGAGTTGAACGACTCGACAGAATATCTGGAAGATGCACGTAGTTTGGCGGAGCGTTTGGGTATTCGCCATATCACATATGATGCCCGTGATGTTTTTCGTAAGCAAATCATAGAATACTTTGTACAGGAATATATGGAAGGTCGTACACCGGTCCCTTGTACACTCTGCAATAACTGTCTGAAGTGGCCTTTGCTCGCTAAAGTTGCCGATGAAATGGGCATTTTTTATATAGCGACCGGACATTATGTTCAGAAAGTAGAGTTGGAAGGTACCTATTATATAACCCATGCCGCTGATCCGGATAAGGACCAGTCTTTTTTTCTATGGGGGTTGAAGCAAGATATACTTCGGCGGATACTGTTGCCGATGGGGAATATTACAAAAGTTGAGGCTCGTGTTTGGGCTGCCGAACGCGGTTTCCAAAAAGTAGCGACAAAAAAAGATAGTATAGGAGTCTGTTTCTGTCCGATGGACTATCGGAGCTTCCTGAAAGAGTGGTTGGCCCGAAATGGTCAGTTGCGGTCCGAAAATGTCAGCTGTTGGTCCGAAATGGTCAGACGGGGGAGATTCGTCGATGAAAAGGGAAATTTTATAGGTTGGCATGAAGGATACCCTTTTTACACCATCGGTCAGAGGCGTGGCTTAGGCATTCATCTGAACCGTCCTGTTTTTGTAAAAGAGATATATCCCGAAAAGAACGAAGTTGTGTTGTCTTCTCTTTCTGCTTTGGAAAAAACAGAAATGCAGCTGAAAGATTGGAATCTTGTAAATCCCCAAAAGATTCTGGGCTACAATGATGTCATCGTGAAAATACGATATCGTAAGCAAGAGAACCATTGCACGGTCACTGTTACACCAGATAATTTACTTCATATACAACTTCATGAGCCCTTAACTGCAATTGCGGCAGGACAAGCTGCTGCGTTTTATAGAGATGGTTTACTGCTGGGAGGGGGGATAATAGTGAATGCCCGCTAATTTCGTAGGAAAGAGGATGCGGCTGATACCCAGGTGCCGATATACCTGATACCCGGTGTTGGACATACCGACACCGGGGTATCAAGCTAGAGTGATTTATTATTGGTTTAGCAATAGCATTGTCTCTATGTATTCCCGTGTATTACTTAATCTGGGAATTTTATGCTGTCCTCCCAATTTTCCTTTTTGGGCTAACCAGTCATGGAACAATCCCTGACGGGCAACGATCACCTCCAACGGTTGCAATGCAATATCTTTCCAGCGTTTTGCTTCATAATCGGAATTAACCTCCTTCAGAGTCGCATCTAATATTGCTGCGAATTTCTCAACCGAATCAGGCATTTTGGCAAACTCAATCAGCCACTGGTGACGGCATTTGGCGTTTTCGTCCATAAATACCGGTGCGGCAGAATATTCGCTGACCTGTGCTCCGGTTTCCGCACAAGCCTTAGCCAGTCCTTTCTCGGCATTATCGACAATAAGTTCTTCACCGAATGCATTAATGAAATGCTTCGTTCTTCCTGTGATAACGAATTTATAAGGATTTTTGCTGGTGAATTTCACCGTGTCGCCAATCATATATCTCCATAAACCGCAAGAAGTAGAAATCACCATAGCATAATTCTTGCCTAATTCTACTTCCTCAAGACAATACGCCTGCGGATTTTCTTTTCCCACTTCCTCCAATGGAACAAACTCATAAAAGATTCCGTAATCAATCATCAGCAGCATGGCAGGATCAGAAAGATCGTTTTGCGTGCCGAAGTATCCTTCGGAAGCGTTATACGTCTCTACATAATGCATATTCGGTGAATGTATCACCTGCTTGTATTGCTCACGGTAAGGTGTGAAGGCCACTCCGCCATGGAAAAATACTTCCAAATTCGGCCATACCTCTTCTAAAGTCTGTTTTCCGGTCTTTTCGAGAATCCGTTTGATAAGCACTAGCATCCACGATGGAACACCGGAAAGGCTGGTTACATTTGCCGGAATGGTACTGTTGGCAATTGCTTCTATTTTTGTTTCCCATTCGCTCATCAATGCAATCTTTTTGCTTGGAACACGAATGAAATTAACAAGTGGATTTACATTTTGAATCAAGATGGCCGACAAATCTCCGACCAGACTGTGGTTGGAGTTCAGATTCGGGCTGTGGCTGCCTCCCAGTATCAGTCCTTTTCCGGAGAAAAAGTGACTGTCCGGATTGATACGGAAATAAAGAGCTACCGCGTCTTTTCCTCCCCTGTAATGAATATCCTCCAATGCTTCTTGGCTGACAGGAAGAAATTTACTTTTGTCATTCGTCGTTCCGGATGATTTGGCAAACCAGCGTATCTCCGATGGCCAAAGCAGGTTCTGCTCTCCCGCTCGTAAACGCTCCACATATGGTTTTATTTCTTCGTATGTCTGAATGGGGAGACGTTTTCTGAAATCTTCATAGCTGCGGATGGAGGAGTAGTCGTACTTTTTCCCCCATTCAGTCTGGGAAGCCTGTTGCACTAGGCGGTTTAATACGCGGTGTTGTATCTCGCTGGCTTCACTGGCATATAAATCTATTTGTTTTAAACGGGAGTCGAAAGTCTTGCTGATAATTTTTGTAATATTCATTTCTGCTTTAACATGATAATGTTTATTCGTGCAAAAGTAACCTTATTTATCTTTTTTTTCTATCTTTACGACGGAAATAATCGTTAAAATCTTCGAGTTTCACTAAATCTCCGAGTTTTTGACTAATAAATAAGACAATGAGAATTGGAATCTTAACCTCCGGTGGGGACTGTCCCGGTATTAATGCCACCATTCGTGGCGTATGTAAGACTGCCATCAATTATTATGGGATGGAAGTGATAGGTATTCATAGTGGTTTTCAAGGGTTGTTGACTAAAGATGTGGAATCTTTTACGGATAAATCTCTCTCCGGGTTACTGAATCTTGGAGGAACCATGCTGGGTACTTCCCGCGAAAAGCCATTCAAAAAAGGGGGTGTTGTATCCGATGTGGACAAGCCTGCCCTGATTCTCCGGAATATTCGTGAAATGGGGCTGGATTGTGTTGTCTGCATCGGAGGAAACGGAACGCAAAAGACTGCTGCCAAATTTGCTGCGATGGGGGTAAATATTGTTTCTGTTCCTAAAACGATTGACAATGACATTTGGGGAACGGATATTTCCTTCGGGTTCGATTCGGCCGTAAGCATTGCTACCGACGCTATCGACCGCCTGCATTCTACTGCCAGCTCCCACAAAAGAGTGATGGTTATTGAAGTAATGGGGCATAAGGCAGGTTGGATTGCTTTATATTCCGGTATGGCAGGTGGAGGAGATGTGATTCTTGTTCCCGAAATTCCTTATAGTATTAAGAATATCGGCAATACGATTTTAGAGAGGCTGAAAAAAGGAAAACCTTATTCTATCGTGGTGGTGGCCGAAGGGATTCAGACAGACGGCCGTAAGCGTGCCGCAGAATATATCGCTCAAGAAATTGAGTATGAGACAGGTATCGAAACCCGTGAAACGGTACTGGGGTATATTCAGCGTGGTGGTTCACCTACTCCTTTCGACCGTAATCTCTCTACGCGGATGGGTGGTCATGCAACAGAATTGATTGCCAATGGAGAATTCGGACGTATGGTAGCTTTGAAAGGAAATGGTATATCGTCTGTTCCTCTCGCTGAAGTAGCCGGAAAATTAAAATTAGTTACAGAAGATCATGATTTGGTGATTCAAGGTCGTCGCATGGGGATTTGCTTTGGATAGCTTCATCGACTGTTGCCATGAATACAGGATCTTTTACCTTTTTGATTGCCATTTGGGCGGCGTTTTGTTGAGACTCTTTTTTGGAATATCCGGTTCCGGTTCCGGCAGGAAATCCTTCGATCCGTACCTCAGTCTGAAATACAGGATTACTGTCCCGGTCAAGGAATTGTTCGATTAGTTCAAAAGAGACTTCCATCTTGTTCTTTTGGCTCCACTCAATCAATTTGGATTTGAAGTTTACTTCTTTACGGGATAAAATGTCCAGGTCAATGTAACGGTTGATGATTCGTTCCTCCATAAACTGCTTGCAGCGTTCATATCCTTGATCCAGATAGATAGCCCCGATAAATGCTTCGAAAGCATTTCCGTACATATAACTGTTGTGAGAAGACGAACGGGTGGAATACTTTATGAGTTTATCCAATCCGATTTCTACGGCTAACTTGTTTAAGGTTTCCCGTTGCACGATCTTGGAACGTGTGTTTGTAAGGAATCCTTCCCGCTTTCCTTCAAAATGTTTGTAGACGATGTCGCCTACGATAGCGTCAAGGATGGCATCCCCCAGAAACTCCAGTCGTTCATTATTCAACGGACGCCCTTTTTCCGAACGGAGGGAGGTTGATTTATGCAGGAGAGCCTGCTCATAAAGCTGAATATTGCGTGGATAGAATCCGAGTATCCGGTAAAAACAAAGATAAGACTCTCTATCCTTGCGGAATAGGAGCCTTATCTTATCTATTTTGTTACGTAACACGATATTACTCAGCGTATTTCTTGAAGATAACGCACGCATTATGACCGCCAAATCCGAATGTATTGGACAAGGCAACATTAACTTCGCGTTTTTGTGCTTTATTGAACGTGAAATTAAGGTTATAGTCAATATTCTCGTCGTTGTCACCTTCTTCGTGGTTGATAGTCGGAGGAACAATGCCGTTCTTGATGGCAAGAATACTTGCAATAGATTCTACCGCACCGGCAGCACCCAACAAGTGACCTGTCATTGACTTCGTTGAACTGATGTTCAATTCAAAGGCATGATCACCGAATACTTCCTTGATTGCTTTTGCTTCTGAAATATCACCTACCGGAGTAGATGTACCATGTACATTAATATAGTCTACTTCTTTCGGATCCATTCCTGCATCTTCCAATGCATTCTTCATCACCAGTTTAGCTCCCAGACCTTCCGGATGAGAAGCAGTCAAGTGATGTGCATCTGCAGACATACCTACACCGGCAACTTCTGCATAGATTTTTGCACCGCGAGCCTTTGCGTGTTCCAGTTCTTCCAGAATCAGGCAACCCCCACCTTCGCCCATGATGAAGCCGTCACGGCTTGCGCTAAACGGACGTGAAGCTTTAGAAGCTTCGTCGTTGCGGGTTGACAATGCATGCATAGCGTTAAAACCGCCTACGCCTGCCGGGAAGATAGCTGCTTCCGAACCACCGGATACAATTACATTTGCTTTGCCCAGACGAATCAGATTGAAAGCATCTGCAATGGCATTGGTAGAAGTAGCGCATGCTGAACAAGTCGCATAGTTAGGACCATGGAAACCATACATGATGGAAATCTGTCCGGCAGCAATATCCGAGATCATCTTGGGGATGAAGAACGGATTGAATTTCGGACCCATTTCCTGACGGGTATAGTAGTTGCCCACTTCCTCTTCAAATGTATGTATACCACCAATACCGGCACCAAAGATAACGCCGATTTTGTTTAAGTCTTCTTTTTCTATGTCAAGACCAGAATCTTCTACCGCTTCTTTGGCTACAACGATGGCATATTGAGTATACAAATCCATCTTTCTTGCTTCCTTGCGGTCGATGTATTTTGTTGCATCGAAGTTTTTCACTTCACATGCGAATTGGGTCTTGAATAGCGACGCATCAAAATGAGTAATAGGTCCTGCTCCACTAACCCCGTTCACAATGTTTTCCCAAAATTCAGGAACGCTGTTGCCAACGGGAGTAATGGCGCCAAGACCTGTTACTACCACTCTTTTTAATTCCATATTGATGAAATCGGATTACTTAGCGTGTTCTTCGATATAAGATACAGCATCACCTACAGTACCAATTTTTTCTGCTTGGTCATCAGGAATAGAGATACCGAATTCTTTTTCGAATTCCATGATAAGTTCTACAGTGTCAAGAGAATCTGCTCCCAGGTCGTTAGTGAAGCTTGCTTCGTTAGTAACTTCTGATTCTTCTACGCCTAATTTATCAACGATAATCGCTTTTACTCTTGATGCAATTTCAGACATAACTTTAAGTTTTTAATTAATAATTAGTTTTATTTCTTTAAATTTGCGGTGCAAAGGAATGAATATTTATCGTTTTGCGCAAATATTTGACTAAATAAATGCAAAGTTTTGCACATTTTTCACTGTTTTGTGCATTGAATTTGAGAGTTATGAAGAAAAACATCGCAATTTTTGCCTCCGGCTCCGGCTCTAATACAGAGAACATTATCCGGTATTTCCGAGAAAACGAAGCCATTCAGGTTTCGTTGGTGCTTTCGAATAGAAGTGATGCATACGTTTTGGAACGTGCACACCGTCTGGGAGTACCTTGTAACGTGTTTCCAAAGGAAGATTGGATGGCTGGAGATGAGATTCTGGCTGTTTTGCAGGAATATCACATTGATTTTGTGGTGTTGGCGGGTTTCTTGGTCCGGGTTCCGGATTTACTTTTGCATGCTTATCCCAATAAAATTATAAATATACATCCGGCTCTTCTGCCTAAGTTTGGAGGAAAGGGGATGTATGGCGATCGTGTTCATGAAGCGGTGGTGGCTGCCGGCGAGAAAAAAAGCGGCATTACTATACATTATATAAATGAACGTTATGATGAAGGAAACATTGTTTTTCAAGCCGCTTGTCCGGTACTTCCGACCGACTCACCTGAGGATGTAGCCAAAAAAGTACATGCTTTGGAGTATGAACATTTCCCCCGTGTTATAGAGAGAGTATTGTGTGGAGAATAAGACGTAGGAGATGGTACGCCTTATTCTTTATATTTAATTATATAAGCTTGCTCTTCTCTTCTTAATGGATAGTCTCCACGTAAGGTTTCGAATAGCTCTGGTTGATTTTTTAACCGGTCGCTGTCTTCAGCCGGATTATATATTTGGAGAAGTGCATTTTCGTAGTTTTCTGCATGAATGACAGGAGAATTCGGTACCGGTGCATGAATCTCATAATTCCTCTCTATCCGGAAGAATCTGCAGATAGCATCTAAAGACATACGTGTTGCATTTGCTTTCCCGTCGGCAGAATATCCGGCAATGTGTGGAGTGCCTATGATGACCTTTCTGAGCAGTTCGAGATTGATTTCCGGTTCGTGTTCCCATACATCAATGATGGCATCCGAAATCGATTTATTGTCCAATGCTTCCAGAAGAGCTCCCGTTTCAATGACTTCTCCCCGAGAGGTGTTGATGATGACGGGCTTGCGTTTTAGTGAGCGGAAGAAATTTGTATCTGCCAGATGAAAGGTTCTGTATTTTCCTTCTTTATATAAAGGTACGTGAAAGGTGATGATGTCGCACTCTTCAGCTATTTCATTTAAAGAGGTAAAGAAACGATTCCCTTCTTTCTCTTCCCGAGGCAGGTCGTTCAATAGGACCCGCATCCCAAAGCCTTTTGCTACTTTTGCTACCTTACTTCCTACATTCCCGACACCTATGATACCTATAGTCAGTCCCTCCAGTTTTTTGTTCTTCATCGCTTTCCATACCAGCAGCGAAGCTTGTACGTATTGCGCGACGGAAGCTGAGTTGCATCCCGGCGCATTAGTCCATTCTATGCCTGCTTGTTTGCAATATTCCGTGTCGATATGGTCGAAGCCAATCGTAGCTGTCGCTATGAACTTTACCCGGCTTCCTTCCAATAATTCACGGTTGCAGTGTGTACGGGTGCGGATAATAAGCGCATCCGCATCCCGTACCAGTTCTGGTGTAAAATCCTTTCCGGGAGCGTAAATTGCTTCATCTGCTATACTCTGGACGGCCTCTTTTATATAAGGTATCTTGTTGTCTATAATGATTTTCATATACAATTTATCTTTGGTATCCACAAAGGTACTAAATAAAAAAGTAAGAAAGGGTTGCTTGTCTGAGAAATATTACATAGATTTGCCCTATTATAATATCTAATAGCTAGTTAAGATTATGACATTTAGTAACCTTTGCAACGAGATTTTTTGGAAATCGACTAATGATTACCATGTAACGGATAGTGTAGACGCTCAGATGAACAATCCTTACGAATTGAAGTCGATTGAGTATTATTTATATTTGAAAAATTGGATAGATGCCGTTCAGTGGCATTTCGAAGATATCATCCGTGATCCCCAGATTGATCCGGTGGCTGCTTTAACTTTGAAGAGAAGAATCGATAAGTCCAATCAGGATCGTACGGATCTGGTAGAGCTGATTGATAGTTACTTCCTTGACAAATACAAAGAGGTAATCCCCCTTGGCGATGCGACAATCAATACGGAAAGCCCGGCATGGGCTATAGACCGCTTGTCTATCCTTGCTTTGAAAATCTACCATATGCAGCAAGAGGTGGAACGTACGGATACCAGCGAAGAACATCGTACACAATGCCAGACCAAACTGAATGTTTTGTTAGAGCAACGCAAGGATCTTTCGTCGGCTATTGATCAGTTATTGGCTGACATCGAAGCCGGAAAGAAATATATGAAAGTATATAAACAGATGAAGATGTATAACGACCCGGCATTGAATCCGGTGCTTTATGCAAAGAAATAACGAATGGCGCGTATTCTCATTATCCGTTTTTCAGCTCTTGGTGATGTCGCAATGACAGTGCCCGTAATACATTCTCTGGCAGTACAATATCCCCAGCATGAGATAACTGTACTGAGCCGTTCCGTGTGGCAACCGCTTTTTCAGGAATTGCCGGAGAATGTAAGTTTTGTAGGAGCAGATCTGACAGGCAAGCATAAAGGCTTTTGGGGATTGAACAGCCTTTACTCGGAGTTGAAAGCAATGCAGTTTGACTATGTGGCGGACTTTCATCATGTGCTCCGTTCCAGATATTTATGTTTGCGTTTTTGGCTTGCTAATGTACCGGTGGCTTCTATCTGTAAAGGGCGGGCTGGTAAACAGAAACTGGTTCGCCGCCACCATAAGGTGATGGAGAACCAGAAAAGTTCCTTTCGCCGTTATGCGGATGTGTTGGAAAAGCTGGGACTTCCGGTTCTGCTAAACTTTTCTTTTATTTATGGTGAAGGAAAAGGGAACTTTGCAGAGATAGAGCCTGTAACTGGTCCAAAAGGGAGCCAAAAATGGATTGGCATTGCTCCTTTTGCCAAACATACCGGCAAGATTTATCCGTTGGAACTGCAGGAGCAGGTCGTTGCCCATTTTGCGGCAGATCCTACGGTGAAGGTTTTTCTGTTCGGAGGAGGCAAGAAAGAGCAGGAAGTGTTTGATACCTGGATAGCCAAATATCCCTCCATCGTATCTATGATAGGTAAGTTGAATATGTGCACCGAGTTAAATCTGATGAGCCATTTGGATGTAATGCTCTCAATGGACTCTGCCAATATGCATCTGGCGTCGTTGGTCAATATACCTGTCGTCTCTATTTGGGGGGCTACTCATCCATATGCCGGGTTTATGGGGTGGAAACAGTTACCCATCAATACGGTACAGCTGGATTTGCCTTGTCGGCCTTGTTCGGTTTACGGGCAGAAGCCTTGTTGGAGGAGAGATTATGCTTGTCTGAAAAATATTACTCCTGAACAGGTGATAGAAAAAATAGAGGCGATTGTAGGTTGATTATAAAAAACTTTGTATGTATGAAGGAATATGATTATTTGGTGGTTGGCGCAGGATTATTCGCTGCTGTGTTTGTCCGGCAGGCGATTGAGGCAGGAAAGCGTTGTCTTGTAATTGATAAACGTAGTCATATAGGTGGGAATATCTATTGCGAGAATGTGGATGATATTCATGTGCATCAATATGGAGCTCATATATTTCATACAGACAATAAGCAGGTCTGGGATTATGTAAACCGTTTTGTTTCCTTTAATCGCTATACAAACTCTCCATTAGCAAATTATAAAGGTAAATTATATAATCTGCCTTTTAATATGAATACCTTTAATAAGTTATGGGGCGTTAATACTCCTCAAGAGGCAAAAGCTAAGATTGAAGAGCAACGTAAAGAGTACGCATATATAAAGTCTCCGGCCAATCTGGAAGAGCAAGCTTTGACGCTTTGTGGAAAAGATATTTATCAGAAATTGATAAAAGGTTATACAGAAAAACAATGGGGACGTTCAGCAACGGAACTTCCTGCTTTTATCATCAAGAGGCTTCCTTTTCGTTTTACTTATGATAATAATTACTTCAATGATGAGTATCAGGGAATTCCCAAAGGAGGATATAATGAGCTGATACACAAGTTGCTTGAGAAGGCCGAAGTACGTTTGAATACGAATTATTTTTCCGCGCGTGAAGAGCTGGATGCATTGGCAGATAAAGTCTTATTTACCGGTTGTATAGATGAATTTTACGATTATCGTTTTGGGCGTTTGGAGTATCGTAGTCTTTGTTTTGAACATGAACGTCTTGAAATAGATAATTATCAGGGTAATGCTGTTGTAAATTATTGTGAAAGGGAGATTCCTTATACTCGTATTATTGAGCACAAACATTTTGAGTTTGGTACACAACCTTGTACAGTGATTACCCGTGAATATCCTGCGGCTTTTACTGCTGAAAACGAACCCTATTATCCAGTGAATGATGATACTAATATGATGCTTTTAAAGAAGTATAAAGATTTGGCGAATACTACGGCGAATGTTTTGTTTGGTGGGCGTTTGGCCCAATATGCTTATTTTGATATGGATGATACGGTGGAGGCTGCATTGAACCTGGCTAAAAATGAACTAAAAAAAGAATTATGATTTGCTATTTATCAAGGAACTATAAGGGTGTTAATAATGCTGCCAACAAGGCTAAAACCGATATTGAATATATCATGGAGCAGTGCGGCTATCGTAATGTCGGGCTTAAGCAGACCCGTTATACAAATGCTGTCATAGCTTTTATTTTGACGCTGTCGGGTGTGTTGAAGAGCGTATTCTGTTTACATAAAGGTGATGTGTTGATACTGCAATATCCGTTAAAGAAATACTATACATTTGTTTGCTGTATGGCGCATCTGCGTGGTTGTAAGATAATTACTTTAATTCATGATTTGGACAGTTTTCGTCGCCGTCGCTTGACTATACCTCACGAAATATCAAGATTGAACCATTCAGACAGCATTATTGTGCACAGTGAACGGATGAAGAATTGGTTGCATGAGAATGGTATAAAGGCAAATCTGGAAGTTCTTGGGGTCTTTGATTATTTGTCAGATAGGCAGTCTTCAGGGAAGAATTTAGCAGCTTCTCATCCTCGTGTTTTGTTTGTTGGAGCGTTATCTACTTTTCATAGTGATTTTTTATATAAATTGGGACGTTCTCCACGTTCGTTCGATATGGTACTTTATGGCAATGGCTTTGAACCTGATAAGTTTGAGGGGCAAGTAGATCATAAGGGATATACTCGGTCGGATGATCTTATTGCCACAGCCGAAGGGGAATACGGATTGGTGTGGTATGGTTCCTCCCTAGAGGGGGGTGTCGGTCCGGAAGGAGAATATCTTCAGTATAATGCTCCACATAAATTATCTCTCTATATTCGGTGCGGACTTCCCGTTATCATTTGGAAAAAAGCAGCTTTGGCTTCATTTGTAGAGGAAAATGGTATCGGTATTTGTGTCTCTTCTTTATTAGATCTGGACGCTATCATCACTCAGATGACAAAAGAGTCTTATAATGCTTTGAGAATGAATGTTGCTAAAGTGAATGAGCGTATTTCTCAAGGATATTATTGCAAAGAAGCCATTCAGAAAGCTTATGCCAAATTATCTCCGGAAATAAAATGAGATTATTTCAGCCGGAATGTAATAAGATTTAGTTATCTTTGCGGTGTGTTTCTTTTGTAATGCTTGCACGAGGCTAGACACGATTATTTATATTAATTGATAATGTATGAATATATTGGTAACTCACAAGGCGGTGGATGTGGCAACTTATAAGATGTTGGGTGAATTGTCAAAGAATGAGTCTTATACAATTTATTTAACGGTTCCTTCCGCTTCTGAAGCTGCAAAAGTAGAGGGAAAATGTATCCCTTTGCCAATTTCTCCTATTACATCTAAATTTTCCTGGAAAGTCATTAAGACGCTTCGCAGATATGTAAAGCAATATGATATAGATTTGATTTTCTCACCGAGCACATCCGGACTATCCAATGCTTTGATTGCGACAATAGGCACTTCCGTCAAGAATGTAGGTTATCGGGGTACTCAGGCTAAGGTGAAAAAACTTGATCCTACCTATTATATGGGAATATTAAATCCTCGTGTTGACCATATCGTATGTGAGACTGCGGATATACAAGAATATCTTACGAGGTACATTGATAAGGATAAACTGTCTGTCAGCGTGAAGCCGTTTGATATAGACTGGGTGGCTGATGCCTGTGCGAATCCTAAGCAGGCGGAAGGAGTGCCCGATAATGCTTTTAAATGCATTTATATCGGTACAACCAAAGGTCGTCCGTTTAAAGGGCTCACTTATCTGATAAAAGCTTTTCAGATATTGAATGCTCCGGAGGCCCATCTTGTTGTTATCGGTGACTATGATAATAGTGATTACGAGCTGGCGCAGCAAGGGGTGGGAGCAGAACGTATTCATTTCTTATGGAATCGCGAAGATGCGATTTCTTTTCTGCCTAAACAGGATTTATTTATCCTACCGGCTCTGCGTGACGCCTCTCCTCGTGTTGTCCGAGAAGCAATGGCATGCGGAGTACCGTGCATTGTCACTGATATACCCGGTGCTCGCGATTTAATAGTAGACAATGAATCAGGTATCTTGGTTCCTTCGGGTTCTGCAGAGAAAATAGCTGAAGCCATGCGCTCATTGATGGATGATCGTACAAAATTGCAGAAACTGGCTAAGGCATCCCGTGAGCGTATTATTAATGAATTTAGCGTAGAAGCTTATGTATCTTATTTCGATAAGCTTTTTGCCAGTCTGTCATAAATGTTGCACTATAAATGATAAAAACATATGCAATCGCGTAAAATCTTATGGTTGTTCATTGGTTGTCTTTTCTTTAAGTTCATATTGTTTGACTTGGACTGGAGCCTGAATACCACATTCTCATCATTTTCTTTTCCGCAAACCTACTTGACGAAGTTTCTGCTGGCTTCCCTGTTGGCAGTTCCATTTCTTTATATACGCTCCAGATGGTATCTGATTACAGTCGGTACATTGATTGACCTTCTGTTAATTGTTAATCTGATGTATTTCCGTACATATTATACTTCTATTCCTTGGGACAGCTATTTCCTTGCCGGCAATCTTTCCGACTTTACTGCAAGTGTTTTTGATTCTCTGCGTTGGTCAGATCTGGGTTTTCCGCTATTGACGGTGCTGTTCCTTGTCTTAACCCGCAAACAAAACCTAAAGGTTACTCTTAAGGAACAGAGAAGAAAAAGCTTGAGACTGTTGGCGGGATGTATCTGCGTTCCATTGCTGGCTCTTGGCGGAATTATAGCTTATTATGGCGGGTACAAAAAAACTTATGAAGCACTTTTGACTGATTATCAGACATGCGGGACTCCCATATACACTATTTTTGGTTCTCTTTATTATGAACATGTACAAGATAAAATAGAGTACACCCCACAGATAAAGAAAGAAATTGAAGATTGGTTGAGTAAACATCCCCGACGGCAGCCACTTCCCTTTCAGATAGAAGCACGCGATAATTGTATTATTATTTTGGCGGAATCTTTTGAGAGTTGGGTGCTTGAGAAAAGTGTGGAAGGAAAAGAAATCACTCCTAATCTGAATCGCATGCTGAAAGAAGAGAATGTATTATATGCTCCTTACGTCCAGACACAGGTCAAAGGAAGTCGTTCCATTGATGGGCAATTACTGTTGCATACCGGTCTTCTACCCATAAACTATGGTGCTTATAGTGCTCGCTTTCCTCATCATACTTATTATAGTATAGATAAAGCTTTTAAAGAAAAATATGAAGGAGGCGGAACCTGCTGCATGACGGTAGATAAGAAAGTTGTATGGAATGTTGCCATTGTTGCACAAGACTTTGGTTACGATAAACTTTTGGACAAGCCCTATTTTGTACTGGATGAAAAGACGGGACCACGTCATCGTTTGGGAGATGTCTCTTTTCTTAGACAGTGCGGAGAAAAGCTAGCTACGGAAGAATTGTTCCCGACCGGTGGTCACACGTTGGTGCAGTGTGTTACCTACTCAGGCCATTCCCCGTTTATTATTCCGGAAGAAAGCAAACGGATAAGTTTTTCGGATAAGCTGCCGGAACGATTAAGGAATTATATGGTTGTGGCCAACTATACAGATTATGCAATAGGTCAATTTATAACTTTTTTGCGTTCTCAGAAGAAATTTGAGAACACGATGATTGTAATAACCGGTGATCATGAAGGATTTGGTTTGACCAGAAAACCACTTTATGAACATGCTTTAGGAAAAGATATTATATCCCCTGAGCGTTTCACACCACTGATTGTATTAAATTCCCCAGTACATTTACGTTACGAGAAAGTCATGGGACAAGTCGATTTGTATCCTACTTTGTTGGATTTGCTTGGGGCAGATGATTATCCATGGAGAGGGTTGGGAGAGAGTATACTGTCTTCGGGGAAGAAAGCTTTTGCTATTTCTCCCCAAATGGAAATCATAGGTGATACAGTCGGTGTTTCTACGGCAGAGATTCAACATGCAAAGGATGCATGGAGAGTTTCAGATTTAATTATAAGTTGTGATTACTTTGCTCATGGTAGAACAGGAGATAAAAAATAAAAGATGAGGTATGAAAATAGTAGTGAATCCTACATACGAGCATTTGCGCAAGTTTATAGAGAGTGTTCCTGATACTTTTGAACGGGAAGGACGGATCATCTACTCCGGAAGGAATCTGATAAAAGTGATGGAAGTCGACGGGATAGAGATAAATGTGAAACGCTATGGAATTCCGGCTTTGGCTAACCGTATCGTCTATTCTTTTTTTCGTACTCCAAAGGGGAAACGTGCTTTTGAATATCCTCAAATGCTGCTTCAGAAAGGTGTTGAAACACCGGCTCCAATTGCTTATATTGAAGAACGGAAATGCGGGTTGATAAATTACTCTTACTTTGTTAGTATGCAGTCACCCTATCAAAGGAATTTCTATGAATTTGGAAATGCAGATGTCGAACGTTGTAAAGATCTCATTATAGCATTTGCACAATACACGGCCAATTTACATCAGGCGGGTATTATGCATCGCGATTACTCACCGGGTAACATCCTGTTTGATCGGATCGATGGAGAATACCATTTTATGTTGGTCGATATTAATAGAATGACTTTTGGAGAGATCAGTGTCGATATGGGTTGCGCTAATTTTGCTCGGTTGTGGGGACAGAAAGCTTTTTTCGAAATGCTTGCCAAAGAATATGCGAAAGCCCGTCATGCTGACGAAGCTCATTGTGTGGAACGTGTTTTGGCATGTCGGAAGAAATTTTGGACTTATTTTGCGAAGAAACACATGGTAAAATATAAATTGGAACTATAGAATTATGCGTATTGTTCTGTTTTGTGAAAACAAATATGCTATTGATATATTGTATCCCATTTATCAGGAAGCATTGAAATCAGAAGATAACCAACTGTTGTGGTATATTCATCTTCCGAAGATTCCGGTATTCCCTTTGCAGAAAGAAGTTACCTATACGCATTCTATACAGGAAGTTTATGATTTCTCTCCGGAAGCAATATTTGTTCCGGGCAATATTGTTCCATATTATTTGCCTGGAGTGAAGGTGCAGGTGTTTCACGGATATGCTGCAGAGAAGAAAGATCATTGGGTGATCCGCCGGTATTTTGATACCTATTTTACGCAAGGTCCTTTCTTTACTAAGAAGTTTAAAGAACTGGCGGTAAAGTATGGTGATTTTGAAGTGGTGGAGACAGGATGGCCCAAACAGGATTGGATTAAAACCCATTGGCATGATTTTGATCAGGAACGGGAAAAGCTATTGAGAGAGCATGGTAAAAAGCAGATAGTGTTGTATGCACCAACGTTTTCACCATCTTTAACATCTCTTCCTGCATTAAAAGAAGCTTTGTTGCATTTAGTAAAGATGAGGGATATTGTATTGCTTCTGAAATTTCATCCGTTGACACGGAAGGAATGGATTGATGAATACAAGCAACTGGCTGAACAAGAAGAACATATTGTATGGGTGGATGGTTTTAACGTCACGAAGTATCAGTTGATGTCAGATGTGATGATAAGTGACACCTCTTCCACCGTTTATGAATTTCTTCTTCTAGGACGACCGGTCATTACCTATCGTACTATTGCAAAAGATATTTATTGGACTGATATAACCGATGTCACTCAGTTGATGGAAGCGTTTGAAAGAGCACAATATAATGAAGAAGACATCGCCAAACGTCGTTGGATTGTAGATAATTACGATCCTTATTTGGATGGGAAAGTTTGCAGGCGAATGCTGGATGCAGTAGCCGATTATATTCATCGTCATGGAGTACCCGAAAAGCGTAAGCTTAACTTGTGGCGGAAGTATACAAGCATTAAGAAATTTGGGAGAATAAAGAAGAGGTGAGAGAATAAATGTTGAATTTTAATTGAGCGAAATATGAAGTCATATGTTTTTCCTGGAAATATAGAAGACTCGATCCTCCAAATAGGAGGGAAGCCTTTTCCTTATATGCGCACAGCGCAATTCTCTGAGCTTGTGAAAGACTCGGAGAGAATGTTGTTGCATTTGATAAACTGTCCGGAGGGACGTGTGATATTTTATACGGCCTCAGGAACGGGAGCGATGGATGCTGTGGTGGCTAATTATGTCTCTCAATGTGAGAAAGCTTTTATTCTGGTAGGCGGATCGTTCGGACACCGTTGGAAGAATCTTTGTGATTATTATCACTGTCCGAACGAAATATTTGAGGTTCCTTTTGCCCGTGATATAGACTATGTGCAATTGGAAGAGCGGGTACGTACATCTCGTCCCGATGTCTTTTTATGTCAACATCACGAGACCTCTACCGGACAACTTTATGATATGGAGAAGATTTCTGCTATCTGTAAGAAGTATGAGGTATCTTTGGTGGTAGATGCCATCAGTTCTTTCTTATCTGATACCTTGGATATGTCCGGTTGGGGGATTGATATCTGTATCACAAGCAGTCAGAAAGGTTTGAACATAGCTCCGGGATTGTCATTCTTGTTTCTTTCTCCCCGAGTGCTTCAGACAGTTTTCTCGCATAAATCTTATTATTTTGATTTTGAAGAGAATCTGAAGAATTTAGAACGTGGTCAAACTCCTTATAGTCCTGCTACTACCTTATTCCTTCAGTTACATGCACGTTTGCAGAGCGATATGAAGATAGGTGTGGACAATATCATTGCATCCGTACGGGCGAAAGCTCTTTATTTTCGTGAACTATGTAAACAGAATAATTGGGAAGTACCGGCCGAAGTTCCTTCAAATTGCATAACAGGATTCTTTGTTCGGAGAAATGGTGATATTCTTTTTAAGGAATTGCTGAAACAGGAGATTTTTATTATGCCCGGCGGAACTCCGAACTATTTCCGTGTGTCCCATCTGGGTGTTCAGACTAATGAAGATCTGGATGATTTGGCAAGGAGAATTAAAGAAATAGAAAACCGATAAATCTATATAGTTATGAAAGAAAAGAAAGTTAGAGTATTTACATCCGGCAGTTTTGACTTGTTCCATATTGGTCATTTGAATATCTTGGAGAAGTCAGCCTTATTGGGTGATGAATTGATAGTAGGGGTAAGTACGGATGAACTGATACAACACTATAAAGGAATGCCGCCGATTATTCCTTTTGAGCAACGTATGCGGATTGTTTCCTCTATCAAATGCGTGACAAAAGTGGTGAAGCAGGTGAAATTGACAGAGATTGCTCAATTAGAGAGAGAAAATATTGATATTGTAACTATAGGAGATGATTGGAAAGACAAATATTTGGAAGGATTGGAATGGATAAAGCAGCAACCCGGAAAGAGAGTAGTATATTTTCCGTATACTCCCGGTGTTAGTACAACGGGTATTAAGAAGAGAATTATAGAGAGTACAAATGAGATTATTGCGGCTGCGCTGCAACGGGAGGCTGAGTTGGATTATAACTGGCCGGAAGATGAGAAAAAGTAATGAAAGTAGAATTTAAATCTTATTGAAATGTTAGTCTCATTATTAATATCCACATATAATTGGAAAGAGGCCCTGTCTCTTTGTCTTTATAGTGTCTTTGCGCAAACTGTGAAGCCTGCTGAGATTCTGATAGCAGATGATGGTTCGCGTGAGGATACACGGCAATTAATTGATGAAATGCGTGAGAAGACAGATATTCCTATTGTGCATGTATGGCATGAGGATAAGGGCTTTCGCCTTTCAGCGATTCGCAATCGTTCTATAGAAAAAGCGAAGGGAGATTATATTATTCAGATTGATGGAGATATAATCTTAGACAGACATTTCATTGCGGATCATTTAGAACTGGCGGAGAAAGGGTATTTTGTTTGCGGGAGTCGTGTGCTTTTAGGAAAGATGTCTACAACTCGTCTTTTAAAAGGTGTTGAGAAATATCCGGCTCTTCTAAAACAGAATCTTAGATTTGTGTTAAATGCTTTTCGTTCTCGGGTGCTTAGGCGTTATTTGGCTAATCGATATGCAAAGCGTACTATGTTACGTATAAGAGGTTGTAATATGGCATTTTGGAAAGAAGACCTGGTTCATGTAAACGGTTATAATGAATCTTTAGAGATGTGGGGGCAAGAGGATGTGGAAATATCTTATCGATTGATTCATGCAGGCATTCAAAAGAAGCAATTGAAGATGGGAGGAGTGCAGTTTCATCTTTATCATAAATTTGCTTCCAGGGAAAATTTGGAATATCATGAGCAGGTTTTGAGAAAAGTTATTGAAGAAAGAATTGTATGGTGTGAAAATGGAATAGTGAAAGATATGCAAACTGCTAAGCTATCATGAGAGCGAAAGTTGTATTTGTAGTCACAGGATATGGGGAAAACGTAAATGGCGGCGTTGAACAGCATTGTAAAATGTTGGCAGAACGATTAGTGCCAGATTATGATGTTGAAGTTTTATCGACGTGTGTACAGAACTATGTTAAAGGAGAGAATGAACTGCCTGTTGGGGATGAATGGGTGAATGGGGTGCTTGTGCGGCGATTTATGGCAGAACCTATCCGTCCGGATCTGCATCGTTTTTATGTACGAAAATCTAAATGGATTCGGAAGTTCAGGAAGATACTTTATCAACTGAATATTTTACGCTTTATTGCTGACATATGTCCTGTCTGGCAACAGATGAATCAGATGGAACAGAGAGTAATGCAAAGTTATATGTTTTACTCGCCTCGTTTAATAGCTCATGTACAAAAATATAAGAATGAGTATAGAGCAATTATTCCTATAAATATATCTTATCCATTAGCTTATTACACATCATTGTGTGCTCCGGATAAAACGATTCTGATTCCTACCATGCATTATGAAAGCTCTACATTTCGAGCTATTTATACTGAGGTTTTTACGAATGTAGCTTATATAGGTTTCAATACTATTGCAGAACAACGGCTTGCAGAAAATATATTTGGTAAGAGAATGTCTTCTCACGGAGTTATAAGCGTTGGTATTAATGAAGCTATAGATGCTGATTGGGATGAAGTTAAAAGAAAGTATGGTTTGCCTGAGGAATACTTGCTTTATGTAGGTAGGATAGATAAGGGTAAATTGAATCATATTATTGAGTATTTTCTTTGCTATAAAACTAAGAACATAAATTCAGAACTTAAATTTGTGCTAGTTGGTGGATTATTTTCTGCTACAGTCCCGCATTCTGATTTGGTTTATACGGGGTTTGTTAGCGAAAATGAAAAATATGCAATCATCCGTCATTCTAAGATTATAGTGAATCCTTCGAAATTTGAAAGTTTATCATTAATTCTTTTGGAGAGTATGCATCTTGGTAAACCGATGTTGGTGAATGGGAAATGTGAGGTATTAAAAGAGCATTGTAGCAGAAGTGGGGGAGCAGCTCTTGCTTATTGGAATAAGAATGATTTTATATCTAAATTGGCTAGCTTGGAAGCGTCTGATGAACTTCGTATGCAGATGGGGGAGAAAGGAAAACAGTATGTGAAAACATATTATTCGTGGAGTGTGATAATGGGACGTTTAAGAAAAGCAATTGAGACTGTGGCAGGAAATTGTTGAAATGGGTTGAAATGATGGAAAAAAAAGATATAGTTGTAGTTATTCCTATCTATAAAGCGACTTTGACACAGTATGAGGAAATGTCATTAAATCAATGTGTAAAGGTTTTAGCTAACTATTCCCTTGTGGTGATTAAGCCGACGAGTTTAGATATAAATGAATTGTTGTCGCAATATTCGTTATTGAAAGTTGAAAACTTCCCTGATGATTGTTTTTCTAATTTGAGAGCTTATAACAAACTGGTATTGAGTGAGGATTTTTATCAAAGGTTTGTTGATTACCAGTATATGCTGATTTTTCAGTTGGATGCATATGTCTTTCGTGATGAATTATTAGATTGGGCAAAGCGAGGGTACGATTATATTGGCGCTCCGTGGTTGCCGGAACGACTGGAAGGGAAGATGGGCAATGGCAAATGTATTTTGTTAAAGCGCTTTTTTTACAGGTTGATAGGAAGTCCAAAATTGAGACGATGGAAATATTTTACATATGAAGTCGGGAATGGTGGCTTTTCATTGCGGAATATATCTAAAATGATAGCAATTACGCGTGAATATAAAAGTAAAATTGCTCAATGGTTGGATGATGAAAAGCCTTTCTATCCGGAGGATGTTTTGCTTTTTGTTGAAATTAGGAAGAAACAGTATCGTTTGCGAACTCCTCGATATGACAAAGCGCTGCAATTTTCAATGGAAGTAGGCGCAGAATGGGCGTTTAATTATAATAAACGGCAACTTCCTTTTGGTTGTCATGCTTGGTATCATAAAGAGTATTATCCATTTTGGTCTCGTTTGATAAAAAAGGATTGACGCTCTGTCATGTGCCTTGTGGGTTAGTTATAATATAGATTATAACGATTCTGTATAATTATTATATTGAAAGTATGGTATCAATTATTATTTGCTCTGTTTCTCCTTTGCTTTTAGAAGATTTGAAACAAAATATTGCACAAACTATAGGTGTGGAATATGAAATTATTGCAATTGACAATCGTGAAAAACACTGGCCTATAGCAAAAGCATATAATTATGGGGCACAGCAAGCAAAATATCCATATTTGTTTTTTGTGCATGAAGACACAAGGCTGTTATCTGATAAGTGGGGAGAATTTATAATTCCTAAGTTAGCCGAACCCGAATGTGGAGTTATAGGTTTTGTTGGAGACAAAGCAAGATTCTCGTGTTGTAGTGGTTGGTATCAATTTTGCGATATGAGTAAAGTGAGTTATTTCTATCAAAGAATAAAAGAAGGGAAGACTTTATTTCTGGTAGAGAATGCAGATTTGAATCAGCCATTTCAAGAGGTAATAACGTTAGATGGTCTAGGCTTTTGGGTAAGAAAGGATATTTGGGAAAAATATCCGTTTGATGAGGAGTTGTTAACAGGATTTCATTGTTATGATATTGATTTCTCTTTACAAATAGCAACTGCAAATTATAAAAATTATGTGTGTTGCTCCAATCAGATGTTGATAGAGCATTTTTCACAAGGAAATTTTAGTGATATAAATTGGTTCTCCACAACTTTACGCTTACATGAAAAATGGAAGCATTTATTGCCAATAAAGACATCAGATCTTAATATATCTGAAAGAAAGATCCGTAAATGTGAGGAGTTGGCATCTTATGATTTTTTGAGATAGGTATTAAAATCAGACTGTGATATTATGTTTAAAAGGAAAATTTTTAAGATGTTTTTGTGTCGTCCTTTTTCATGGAGGCATTTGACAAATTGTATTTCCGCCATTATAAAATATATGAGATATGCTTAAACATATGGAGCAGAAGAATGAAAGTACCCCCTTGGTTACAGTTATTACTGCAACTTATAACCTGATTGAAAATAAGAGGGCAAAATTTATTATTCAATGTTTGGGGAGTGTACATAATCAGCATTACTCAAATATTGAACATATCGTCATTGATGGGGCATCTAATGATGGTACTTTATCACTACTTAAAGAATATGAGAGTCAAGGTTGGATAAAATTGTTTTCCGAACCGGATGCAGGTATATATGATGCCATGAATAAGGGAATTTTAAAGGCTAATGGTAAGTATATTAGTATTCTAAATTCAGATGATTTTTTTCACGATCCAGAAGGAATTGCAATCAGTGTTAAACTGTTGGAAGAGAATGATGCTGATTATTCTTATGCGGATGCTCGTGTTCTTAAGAAGTCGGGCCGGAAATTTCAGTGGAAAGGAGATTTGTCAAAGTTACTTGTTGGAGAACATTATTGCCACCAGACCATGTTGGTTAAAACGGAAGTTTTAAGAGATATGGGTGGCTTCGATTTGTCTTATCGTGTTTCTGCAGATTCAGATCTGATGATTCGCCTTTATGCTTTGGGATATAAACATCAGTATGTTCCACATTGCTTTGTAACATACAGATATGGTGGATATTCTTTTCATTATGATGCTCAGTCCCGTAAGGATCATTCTACTTCTTTCTTTCATCATATAGGTTGTCATATAGGCTTGAGTGAAGATGATTGTTTTCAGCTCTGGCAACTGAAGTTTATTACCGAGCAAACGTATAAAGAACAGCTGGCGCTTGTTCATAAAGTTCCGGAGGAGTTTGGGCGAGACTATGTATATGCGGAACTGAAAAAACGTAATCCGCTTGGTGGAAAGCAACCGGAGAAGAAAAGGTATTATTTATTTGGTTTTATCCCTGTATTTCAAGTGTCGTTTCAAAAGAATACTTATACATATAGTTTATTCGGAATATTTGAAATTCTGAATGTTACATGCTTTAACGGAAAATGGAATTATAAATTATTAGGTGTTATTCCGATTCTGAAAGTTAAATATTGCAAGTAGAGAGCCTGCCTATGGATGTGATTGTTAATAGTTTGTTTTTCTATCATTTTTTTGCTAAATAGTTTGAAATAATTAATTTTGTATTTATAAAATTTATAAAGCATAGTCCTAGACCTTTTGTTCTGTGTGATTCCGTTGAATTACATTTAGATTAAGCATTAATTAAATATACTGTAAAATGCCTTCTATTCAGGTGGATTGATGAATTTTATTGATGGCATTTGGTAAAATTGACGTTTGTTAATTTATTATATAAATAATCTATGGTTATGGAATGTAAAAGGGGACTTGTTTCAGTTGTTATACCATGTTATAATCAGGCTGTCTATTTGTCTGAAACATTAGATTCGTTGTTGAAGCAAAAATATAATTTGTGGGAAGGGATTGTTGTTGATGATGGTTCTCCGGATAATACCAAGCAGGTTGCTTTAGAATATGTTGAGAAGGATTCACGTTTTAAATATGTATACAAGCCTAATGGCGGTCTTTCTTCTGCTAGAAACAAAGGAATAAGTTTGGCTGTTGGTGAGTTTATATTACCGTTGGATGCAGATGATATTATACAACCAGAATATTTGGAGGAGGCTGTGAATGCATTTCAAAAGAATCCGGATACTAAACTGGTATATTGTCTAGGGCAGTTTTTTGGTGAAAGAACTGGATTATGGAACTTGTCATACAAGGGATATAAATCTCTTTTGATTAGAAATTCTTTATTTTGTTCAGTTATTTATAGGAAAGAAGATGCTTTGCAAATTGGTGGTTATGATGAGCGAATGCTTTTGGGGTATGAAGATTGGGAATTTCTTATACGTTTTTTGGATGAGAGTAGTGTAGTACATAAAATACCTCAGGTCTTGTTCTATTATAGAACAAAAGCGGTTTCGATGATTACTGAGGCCGATAAAAGAAGGGAGGAACTGGAAGAGTATATTTATATGAAACATCATGATAAATATTTCATGTATTATGGCGGAACAATTAGTGGATTACGCAGATTAGAGCACTATGATTCGGAACAAGAATGTACTACAGAAGATTTTGAATCGAGGCTAAAAAGTTTTAGAGAGCAATACGATTTGGAGCTAGGGTATTATAAACAGAAAATAAATAGATATAGAAACAAGTGGTATAGGCGTTGGTGCAGAGCTTTTCGTGATACATTAAGAAAATTCAGAGGTCGGTCTTGAGCATATCGAGAGTTAAATTGTACATGTCTGCATAAAAATGGTTTAAATATATAGTGACTGTATCAAAAGAAATCCTTTTCTTGCAGGATATTATAAATATATGATTCTGGGGGCATATATTAACTGTAAATCTCTGCTAAAATGGTGAATATGATTAGTCTGATTGCTAAAAAAATACTATTTATATCTTTCTTTCTTATTCTTTTTTGCTGAGTAATTAGAAATGGTTAATTTTGCACCCTATATATAATAACTAAATTTATGCTGAAACAGTTCTTTACTTTAATGAAGCGATATATTGAACCATATCGTAAATATCTTGTGGGCTCTTTGATATTGAACTTCTTGTCCCAATGGCTTAATGTGTTTTCTTTTTTAGCTATAATCCCAATTTTGAATATATTATTCAAAATTGATACTAAGGTTTATGAATATCAGCCGATGGATTTAGCACATTTGAATAAGGATGTGCTAATGAATAATGCTTCCTATTGGATAAATCAATCTATAGAATCTCATGGTGCATTTATTGTACTCATTGTCATGGGGTGTATATTAATCATAGCAACTCTTTTGAAAACGGCCGGTTATTTTGCATCTTCTGCCATAATGGTTCCGCTGCGTACCGGTATCGTACGTGATATTCGTATTCAGGTGTATGCCAAGGTGTTAAGCTTACCTCTTAGCTTTTTCTCAGAAGAGCGGAAAGGTGATATTATCGCTCGTATGAGTGCGGATGTTACCGCTGTTGAAAATTCTTTGACGAGCTCTATTGATATGCTTATTCGTAATCCGATAGCGTTGGTTGTATGTTTTATTACTCTGTTTTCGGTAAGTTGGCAGATGACATTGTTTGTAATTGTCATATTGCCTTTGGCAGGATGGGTTATGGGAGTTGTCAGCCGTAAACTGAAACGGCAGTCGGCTACTGCTCAATCTCAATGGGGGGATATTATGTCTCAATTGGATGAAACATTGGGAGGGCTACGGGTTATAAAAGCTTTTATAGCTGAAAGTAAAATGTTAGCTCGTTTCACTAAAACAAATAATGAATTCAGGGACGCAATGAATGAAATGGTGATACGTCAAAGTTCAGCTCATCCTATGAGTGAATTCTTGGGTACGTGTGTGATTATCATTGTACTATGGTTTGGCGGCGCATTGATCTTAAATAATTCTTACGCTCCTATGGATGCCGCAACTTTTATTTTTTATTTGGTTATTCTTTATAGTATAATTAATCCTTTGAAAGAATTCTCCAAAGCTTTTTACAACATACCTCTAGGACTTGCTAGCATGGATCGTATTGATATGATACTTAAAGCTGAAAGTCACATTAAAGATCCTGTTAATCCTTTGCCTTTGGATAACTTCGAGGATAAATTAAGTTTTAAAAATGTCAGCTTCAGCTATGTTGAGGGAAGACCTGTGTTGAAGCATATCAATTTGGAAGTAGCAAAAGGTAAAACAGTAGCTTTGGTAGGGCAATCCGGATCTGGAAAATCGACATTGGTTGATTTGATACCTCGATACCATAATGTGGGGGAAGGTGAACTGTTGATTGACGGAAAAAATGTAAATTCTGTGTCAATACATAGCTTGCGTTCATTAATTGGAAATGTAAATCAGGAGGCTATTCTTTTCAATGATTCTTTCTATAATAATATTACATTCGGCGTAGAGAACGCTACTATGGAGCAGGTTATTGAAGCGGCAAAAATTGCAAATGCCCATGATTTTATCATGGAGACAGAAAAGGGGTATGATACGATGATTGGAGATCGAGGTGGTCGTCTGTCTGGTGGTCAACGGCAACGTGTCAGCATAGCTCGTGCGATCTTAAAGAATCCGCCGATATTGATTCTTGACGAAGCAACGTCTGCATTGGATACAGAATCTGAACGTTTGGTTCAGGAAGCTTTGGAACGATTGATGAAATCGCGTACAACTATCGCTATCGCTCATCGTCTTAGTACTATAAAGAATGCTGATGAAATATGTGTGCTTTATGAAGGTGAAATTGTAGAACGAGGAAAACACGAAGAACTTATTGCATTAAACGGATATTATAAGAAACTAAATGACATGCAGAGCTTGTAAGTAGATGTTAATTTATTCCTAAACTATATATGAAAATATTTAAGAAGATAAAAAAGTCTTTTGTTAAGAAGGTTGTATATTATAGTATTTCTAATTCTCGCCTTTTTGATAAAAAGTGGTATTTGAGTCAATATCCGGAAATTGGTAAAGTTAATCCTGTTAAACATTATTTGAAAAAAGGATGGTTGGAAGGAAAAAATCCATCTGAAAAATTTTCCACGAGTAAATATTTATATGCTTATCCAGACGTACAATACAGGAATATGAATCCTCTTGAGCATTATTTATTTCATGGAAAGAAAAGAGGTCGGTTGTGTTTTAATGTCGGTCAGATTGGCATTGAGAAAACTAAAAAAACGGATGCTAGACCATTGATTAGTGTTATTGTAGCAAGTTATAATTACGCGGAATTTTTGCCTCAAACTCTTGATTCTCTATTGTCGCAGACCTATACTAATTTTGAGATTGTAATTGTTGATGATGGTTCAACTGACGGATCTACAGATATTATAAAAAGGTATTTGTCTGAAAATAATAATATAAAGCTTTATACTCACCCGGGAAATGTCAATAAAGGACTACCTGAAACAATACGGTTAGGGTTAGCAGAATCGCAAGGAGAATTTATCGCATTTTGTGAAAGTGATGATATTTGGGAGTCACATCATTTAGAGAAGAAAGTGGATATAATAAATCGTTATCAAGATGTAAAAATTATATCTAATAATGTGGCTTTGTTCGGTGAAGAAAAAGCAGTCAATGCCCGTAAAAAATATGTGGAAGATTTAAATGCTTTTTTATCCGTAGGAGGAAATAAACTTGATCTTGGTGCTCATAAGGAAATGAACTATATTCCCACACTTTCTGCTGTTATGATCAGAAAAGATGTTTTTCAGAATTTAGATTATAATACGCCAATTCCTGCTTGGATTGATTTTTGGCTATATCGACAAATGCTGAAAAGTGAACTTTTGTTTTATACAGCAGATAAACTTACGTATTGGAGACAGCACAACTCATTTAATGGTATAAGTAATGTAGACAAGTATGCAGCTGAACGCGATTGGTTTATTTACATGAATGATTTGGTGAATGGCTTTAAAGTGTCGCGGCGAATTTTGAAGAATTTAAAGATTTTGAAGAAATCGCTTCTATTTGACTCTACTTACTACAGTGAGAAGTATGCTGGTTTACTTAATGGCGTCGATCCCATGATACATTATTTGTTAGTAGGTTGGAAAAAAGGATGTAATCCGTCGGCTTCTTTTAATAACAATGCTTATTTGAGCAATTATGTGGATGTGTGGTTGAATAATGTTAATCCTTTGATTCATTATGAGCGTTATGGGAAGAAGCAAAAATTGAAAGCTTTTCCTGTGGGAACGGAAGAACTCTTAGAAGTACAGGAATCAGATATTGAGATTGTTAAAGAATGGAAGAAAGATACTAAAACGGTCTTGCTTATAAGTCATGAGTTGTCTTTGACGGGGGCGCCACGTGCTTTGGTAAATATGGCTATAATGCTAAAAAAATCAGGAATAAGACCTGTAATTCTTTCTTTGAAACATGGACCAATGGAAAAGGAAATTGCCGATTTGGATATTAAATTATTGGTAGAACCTTTTCTATTGATGAATTGTGGTTTAAGACATAGGGCTCTTTTCCGCTTTTTGTCTGTTTTTGATGTCGTAGTGTTTAATACATTAGAGACTGTATGGCTTATTGAACATTTTTCAGAGATTGAGGCAAGAAAAATTTGTTGGTTGCATGAAGGACGTTACTCTTATATGGGATGGACGAGATTTAAAGACTTGTCGATGTTATTTTCCAAATTTGATAAAATTTATGCTGTAGGTGAGTATTCTAAATCTTTTGCTGATCCTTATATTTTCGATAAACGCAAATTGGGTGTTTTGTTGTATGGAATACCTGATGTTGAGATGAAGGTAGCAAATAAAACTTTAGATAATAGTAAGATTAAGTTCTTATTGCCAGGAACACTTTCTGATAGAAAAGGCCAACTTATTTTATTGCAGGCTTTGGACTTTTTATCTAAAAAAGTTCGTGAACAGATAGAAATATATATTGCAGGGGCTGCAATAGAGAAGAAAGTAGAAAAGGCAATTAAACATTGTCGTTATTCATGTGTAAAGTATGTCGGCGAATTGGAACATGAACAGTTATTGCAGTTGTTTGCTAATGTGGATATAGCATTGTCTCCTTCATTGGATGACCCGATGCCTATTGTTTGTACGGAGGCAATGGCCTTGGAAAAAGGGGTGATTGTGAGTGAGAATACTGGTACGGCAAGTTTTATTGAGAATGGGAAAAATGGGTATAAGGTTCCTGCTGGTGATCCGGTAGCGTTGGCAGAAGCTATAGAAAAAATGGTATTATATAAGGAGAAGTTGCCAATATTGGGGAAGGCTGCCAGAAAAATATATGATGAGAATTTTACAATGGATATTTTTGAAAAGAATATTGAAATGTTGATAATTAAGGGATAGCATTTTGCTCAGTGAAATATTTTGGTTATTTTTAACGGAAATTTATTTATGGAGATACGGCTATGGCATATGTAGATAATTTATGATAGACAATCACTAGTGTCCCATTAAAATTGGGACGAATTAAAAATTAAATAAACTTGGCCCATTTGGTCCGAATCGTTCTTTGTCATTTTGAAATTTAGTTTTATCAAAGAGGTCTCTCAGATGAGTTTTATCAGTCAATGAGATGCTCAATATTTGTAGCACTTCGTATGTACTTCTATCCAGTTGCATATCGTGTTGAATGATTGCCACCAAACAGTAAGTGCATATTGCAGCATATATCTGTATTCGAACAGCATTCTCTGTAGTCCCCCAAAATCTTTTGATTTTAAGGTGCTGCTTTAGCCACTTGAAAAACAGCTCTACCTGCCAACGATTTTTATAAAGTTCAGCAACTTGAAGTGCAGATATATGCATGGCATTGGTTATGAATGTAAATTCTCGTTCTTGTTCTTCATCCCAATATTTAACCAGTCTAAGTGGCTCCGGATAATATTGTTTAGGATAGAATCCAGTTAGAAGTATGCTCGCGTCTGAAAACACATTCTTAGGCAGCCTACGTTTCCATTTGATGGATTTGTATTGAAGGTTCTTTTTTGCTCTGACAACGAAGTAGGCTTCAATCTGATGAATCTTATACAGCATCTTGAAGTTGTTATAACCGCGGTCAAAGATGTAATAAGAGCCTGGTTCATAAGGAATCTCATTCATTACTTTAGAATCGTGTACGGATGCTTCCGTGATATGAAAGAATGCAGGTATCTGTGTTTCTATATCATATAATGTATGCACTTTGATACCACCTTTCTTCTTGCGGAATTTAGCCCACCAAAAGACTGAAAGGCACAGGTCAATAGTTGTCGAATCGAAAGCATAAACGTTGCCACCAAGTTTGAAAATATGAGTAACACGCTTTTCTCGTGCTTCGCTAACTAGGTAGTAAGCGTATTCTTCAAAGATATGATAGTCCCTATCTTGATTTGCTCGTGCCAGCGATGACTTTGATACGTTTTTACCCATTCCTAAATGATAACATTTGGAATGATGGGCTTCAAGCGCAACTATTAAATCTCGCAGACTTTCACGATTAGAAAGTTGACCGAACATCAAAGCAAGTAGTTGATTCCAGCAGGTGAAATGCTTCACATATTTGTCGCCATCATACTTGGCAACAATGCGGTTAAACTTACTTCGATTCAGAAACGAAGCCAACTGAGCAAAAACGTATTTGTCTTGGAACATATGCTATCAGATTAATCTGATACAAAGCTACGAATTCAAGTCCGTTCGCTCGAAAAACCTCTGTAACTAACTAAATTTCAAATATTTCAAAGAACTATTTTAGATTTTAATGGGACAGCAATGATAGACAATAATGAATAATATTCCAGAAAAGAAATTATTATTTCTTTTGTATGACAGAACTGTTATCTATTTGATATTAGTGATGTTACTTTATTTGAGTATGGGAGAAGTGTACCATAATATTCAAATACATTATATCAAAGATTATGTGCTGTTCCGTAGATGGGGGGATGCAATGTTAATAGCTTTTCCTTTGTTATTTGTACGAAAAAAGATTCTTGCTTTCCCTTATTTATTGTTGATTAATTTATATTTTCTGTCTATTGTTTGGTACTATCGTGTTTATTCTACAATAATGCCTTTGTCATCTTATTTGATGGTTTATAACTTAGATGGACTATCTCTTAGCATTTTTCGACTTGCTAGGTTTAGGGATATATTTGTAGTTTTTCCTTCTGTTTTTTGGGGTATATATTATTGTTTTGTATATAAAAAGATAAATTTTCTTTTATGGACAAGGGTTAGAACATCATTGTTTGGCTTATTATTATTTGGTGGAATTATAACATATTATGCTTGTAAACAAAATCCAGCTCCCGGTTATGAATCGTTGAATGGACTTCATACGATAGAACCCGTACGGGCATTTAAGGAGTTTGGTTTCGTTCATTATTGGATTTATCAGATCGGAATTTTTCAAGGTGTTTCTGAAAAGGAAAAGGAATACGCGAGGGAGGTTATGCGTAGTTTAGAAAATGGGAATAATTGTGCAAAAAAGAAAGTTGAAAGCGGCCGGAATTTAATTTTGATATTGGTCGAATCTTTGCATTCGTGGCCAATTGGGATGTGCATTGATGGGGTTGAAATTACTCCGCATATAAATTTCTTATTAAAGCAAAATAAGACAGTTTACTTTCCCAAAGAGATGCCTCAGGTAAAAGATGGGAGATCTAGTGATGCGCAGTTGATCATTAATACAGGAATTCTACCATTGCTTACAGGGGCTGCATCTGCTTGCTATGCTGCAAATACATTTCCTTCTCTTCCTGCGGCTTTGCGAGAAAAAGGTTATATGACTGCTTCCTTTTTGTGGGATGACAAAAACTATTGGAATCAAGAGGCGATGTCTCATGCTTATCATTTTGAACGTTTATATGATCGGCTACGAGATTCTGAGAAATTTGAGCAGGCTGACGAACAGTTGTTTGAAAAGACACTTCCTCTTTTGGTAAACCTGCCACAGCCATTTTATGCACAGATCGTTACTATGTCCTCTCATTATCCATGGATTAGATCACCACATATGAAAACCCTTCTTGATGATTTGGAAATAAAGAATGAAGATGTAAAAAATTATATGGTAATATTGCAGTATGTTGATGAATGTATATGGAAATTTGTAATACAGCTGAAAGAAAGGGGGATATATGATAATAGTATTATTGTGATAACAGGTGATCATGATGCTCTTCCTTATAATGAATATGAGGGGCGCGAAGAGCTAAGAGGAGAAGATTGTTTTGTGCCTTTTATCATTTTGAATTCTCCATTAACTTCGGAACATACTAATAAGGTTATTGGTCAAGTGGATATATACCCTTCTTTGTTGGATTTGATGGGATGTACAGATTATTCATTTACAGGTTTGGGAGAAAGTGTCTTTAGTAATGAAATTAGTGATTTTGCAACTTATAGAACAGGGATTTCCGCAGGTGGAGTTAATATTCCGGATTCGGTGAAGACCCAAAGGGAAAGGTGTTGGATACTGTCGGATATTCTTCTTCGAATGGATTATTTTAAGACAAATACTATGTTGTCTTTCCAATAGATATGTAATGGTACAGAATTCGATTTATGGACAATCGTATATAGGGTATACTTGGATAATGTTCGTAATTGTCGTTTTTATAGCTAATAAAAGAGCAAGTTTCAATGGAAAATAAAAACTTGCTCTTCGCGTTCCATATTAATTACTAGTACTTTTGATAATTTTGATATGACAATAACTATGTAGCCAAAGTTTTATATGTTTTAGGTAAAACTTCCTCTTTTCTTGCCGTACTTTGGGAGCCGCATATTTATTATTTATAAGCTTGGCATAGTGCATTGCTTGGGTATAATCTCCTATATGTTTATATTCGCTATACAGTTGATGATAATATTTATTTAAAGCATGATAATATGATTCTGTAGGTGAGAGCTTAAATTTTTTAATATAAAAAGAGGTAATGTCAATAGTTGATAAAATGAACTTTTCATTTTTGATTATATCTTTGGAATGACTTGCTGATTCTTCTAGTATCCGATATACACTAGTAACTTCCGGGATAAATTTTATTTTATAATGGTAATTTATCCATAGCCACATAGGATAGTCTCCCATAAGCCAGTTCTTTTTTTGCGGTTCTATGTCATCTATATATTCTATCATGGCTTGTGTTCTTATGCAAGTGGTTAGTGCTGGTATCCGGTTATATGTAAGTAAATCGTAATACTCATTATATTCTTCTCCAAATAGATATTCTTCTATTTTCATCTTACTTTGGTTATATACTTGGCTAAGTGTATAGACCATTCCGTAGTCGGGATTCTTTTCTAAAAAATCTACTTGTTTCTGCAGTTTGAGTGGATCTGTCCAATAATCATCCCCTTCACATAACGCTACATATTTTCCTCGAATTGCTTGGTTTACAATTCGCGCTAACGAGCCATCATGTTTAGAGTATTGATTTTCTGTCTCCAAAATAGCATGAATATTAGAATATTTCTCGGCATATTCACGAATAATCTCTGCCGTTTTATCCGTAGAGGCATCATCGTGTATTATTATCTCAAATGGGAAATTTGTTTTTTGCATAACAAATCCATCTAGACATTGGCGAATGTACTGTTCATGATTATAGGTCAAACATCTGATACTGGCAAGTGGGAGCGTATTTCTCATTTTTCTTAAAGTAAATTATTGATTATAATTTTCCATTCCCATTTTCCCATAAAGAGGGTGAAAATAAAAATATAATCTAGTAAGTGTTAATATTTAGTTTCAACAATAAAGGAAAAATTATTGTGGATACAAAAGTTGGTAATTTCTGCGGGTTATATTTTTTAGCTACATAGTGTAGTCTTTATTTTCTCCCCATAGTTTTTTGAATGGCTGGGTTTCCATATCCTTTTTAAAATCCAGTAGATAGTCTTTCCAACTGTATTGGGGAATATATTGTAATTGTTTTATTGTCTTGCTGATATCTAATACAAATTGTTGGGAACTTCTTTTTTCAGGACAATGGATAATAGGTGATGGATGTTCTTTAGGGGAGAAAACTTCTACTATTCCTTGAATTCTTTCTTTTAAAGTTGAACCACCACTTCCTGCGTTGTAAATACCACCGTCAAGAGGGGATTCCACACATTTATCTATTATTTGTAAGAAATCCTTAATACAAATAGTCTCTAGTAACCGCTCAGGATCTCCCCACATTTCTATTGGCTCCCCTTTAATTGCTTGTTGTATCAAATATCGGTCTGAAATAAGGCATTTTACCCCATCTGTGTAAGTATATGGGTTAGGGTGAAACATATATATTCGAGGAAGACGTAAAATAAAGCGTTTGATTCCATACATATGATAATAATGCTCGATTAAATCAACTGCTGCCATTTTAGCTATGACGTATATTGCATGGTCACCTGTCATTGGGGCCTTGCGTATGGCATCGGGAGATATAGGAATTTTACTCCCAAATAAATAGCTGATATCAAATAGAGATTGCGGAAATATAATTTTGTGCGCACCACATTGCCGGGTATATTCCAGAACATTAAGGGTTCCTTTGGCAATAGAGTCTATATATTTATGTGGAGTGTATCCTTCCATAGTGGCGGGAAGTGCACCGGCAAAGTGCAATACTGTATTGATACCTGATTGAGGAAGCCGCCTAAATTGTTCCATATTTTCTATGTCCAACGAGTAATATGGGACATTATAGTCTCCGAAAAAGCCATTGTCTGATTTTCTATGTCCAACAGCATATACCTGATAGCCTTTTTGCTGCAAATGAGTGGTTATGTGGGCTCCAAGCGTTCCTGTTGCGCCAAATACAATTACTTTTTTATTCATATATGTTGATTTTTATTTTTTTAAGATACATGGATTCGCTGGTCTGCTTGATATATGATATATCCGGAACGGTCTTGCGACTTTTTAAGTTCCTGTAAGGGACCTTTATCAATATGATATTTGACAGCCCACTCTGCATTTTTATTGTTTTCAATAAATGCTCTTATATAAGATACTTCTTTACTCAAAAAATAAACTCCGGAACATTTGTGAAAAGACCACTTGGGGATATTAAACTCACCAAGTGCGACTTCTATCATGCCTTTTACATAATCATATCCTGTGCTTAGTTTTACTAAATCATATGAGATAAAATCTCCTCCACCACGAGCACCAACTTCAATGAAAAAAATATTTCCATTTTGATCTATCTTGAACTCTGTATGTGAAGCGCCGTTATTAATTCCAATAGCGTTTAATATATTGCAAGTCGCATATTTAAGTTTTTCCTGAATATCGAGAGAAAGAGTAGAAGGTTGGTGGTGAGCTGTTTCGACGAAATAGGGGGCCCCGGTTGTTTCTTTATCCGTGATAGTTAAAACGTAATGCTTACTATGGAATGAAATAGATTCGACAGAGACCTCTTTGCCTTCTATATATTCTTCAATCAGTATACAATTGGCAAGAGAAGCTTGCGAAGCCCTGTTTAGTGCTTGTGTGAGATCTTCTCTTTTATTGACTTTGGTGACTCCGTTACTGCATGAACCGTCTATAGGTTTGACTATTACCGGATAAAATGAGGGTAGGTATCCGGATTGATAAAGTGTGTAAGTAGGTTGTTGGCAAGCTTTTTGATGGGATACCTTCTCACGCATCTGAAACTTATTGCGTGCATTTAATGCTACTTCATAAGGGATTCCGTTTAAATCAAGGAGTTCTGCTACATACGCTGCAGTAGGAACTGCAATCTCTAATGCGTTGGAAATAATTCCATTTATTTTTTCTTTTTGACAAATTACTGCAATCTGTTCTTTATCAACAATAGATATATCATAATAATGATCTGCATAGTTTTTGCAATAGGCTCCTTGGCTCCATGCAAAACAGTACGTTTCAAGCCCCATTTCTTTTGCTTTCAGAAATAACGGAAGATGAGGCTCACTTGCTCCAAGTATAGCAATTTTTTTCATCTTATTCAGTAATGATTTTTACCCACGAGTTGATACACGACATCATTTTATGTTGCTGTTGTTCGTTATTGAAACTTACTACTAATGTTCCTATGGCGTCATTTGCCCCATTAAATGAATGAATAAGGTCGCCAGGCTGAACCCATAAGTCTGTTTCGATAATATGGTTTTCCTTCATATTCTGTTCTATTTGGATATCCTTGAATATTCCTGTCCTGTCCGCATGCAGAATGATTTCAGACCAATAACCGTTGTAAACACAAGGAGCTATAGGGGGGATTATTTCCCCAACGGCTGCACGTACGGCATTTTTTATAAGATCGGTTTCTGTTGCATAACGTAGCATTTCTGATAGGCGATTGCCACCTCCACGAGGGGAAACTTCCATGATATAGGCTTTTCCGTCTGTTCCAACTCGTGTTTCTATATTATATATTGAAGTGTTCATATGTAACAATTGTAGCAATCGTTGTATTTCAGAAGATAAAAATTCCCGGTTTCTATCAAGCATTGAAGAAGGCCAACTGTAGGCGGAGGGAGTATAAGGATTGGTAGCTTTATTATCAAAATATTGGTCGGAAAAGGAGATGAATTTTAATTCTCCATTTATCGAGAATGCATCGGAATCCGACGAATATCCTTGTTGTTCAATAAATTCTTCAACAATAAAACGATGAGAAAAGGAATTTTTCAAAGCATATGTTATAGCTTTTTCTAGATCTGTGGTTTTATCTATTCGGGAGACTCCTTTACTACCAGCAGAATCAACAGGTTTTACAATAATAGGCCATTGAAATGATTCTATGTCGGATAATGCTTCTTCTATACTATTATAACCACGAGATTTCGGAGTATTAAATCCGTTCTTTTCAAGGAAGCTCCGGAAAAGAGCTTTGTTTTGGAGGATTTGTACAGAGGTATATGGGTTACCGGGCAATCCAAGTTTGTCACAGACATATGCGGCAGTTAAAACTCCGGGATCTACTGCAAAAGACATTATGCCGTTAATCTTTAATTCTTTGGCTAATTCCAATACAGCATTTTTATCTGTGATACTTATATTGTGATATTCATCTGCATATTTGTGAGCTACGTTATGAGGCAGGTAGTCGCATGTAATTACATAGTATCCTAATTCATGAGCAGCTTGGATAACAGGAATTAAATACCTCAGTCCACCTAACATCAAAATTTTTTTCTGGTTGTTAGCCATTGTTCATTATAAGTTTTAATATACGTTCAATATCATTTTCTTTTAAAGCATGGTGCATGGGCAAGCAAATAACTTTATTGGCCATTTCTGTTGCAATAGGTAAATTTTCAGGTTTGGCTGATTCTAATCCGCGATATGTTGAAAATGTACTAATGAGTGGATAAAAGTAGCGCCTTCCCCATATGTTGTGTTCCTTCATTTTTATGTAGAGTTCATCTCTTGTCATTCCATAAATATTTTCGTTTATAAAAATAGGAAAGTAAGAATAGTTGTGGCGGACTTTTGGCATATCTTCAAAAAATGTCACTCCCGGAACAGTTGCTAGTATCTCACGATATTGGATGGCAGTTTGTCGGCGTTTAGAAATTGCCTGATCTACAATTTTAAGATTTAGTAGTCCGAAAGCAGCGCGTACTTCATCCATTTTGCTGTTGATACCGGGAGCTACTACTTCTGTCTCATTGGCAAATCCAAAATTCTTTAAATAGTCAATTCTTTTTTTTGTTTGTTCATCATGCATAATGAGAGCTCCGCCTTCCAAGGTGTTAAATACTTTAGTGGCGTGGAAACTTAGTGTTGACATGTTACCTGCTTTCAGAATACTTTCTCCATTAACTTCTACTCCAAAAGCGTGCGCCGCATCATAAATGACTTTAAGCCCATACTTGTCGGCTATTTCTTGAATTCTTTTTGTATTGCATGGTTTGCCGTATACATGTACAGGCATGATGGCTGTTGTCCGGGGAGTTATGGCTGCTTCAATTTTATCAGGATCTAGATTGCAGGTTGTAGGCTCGATATCAACGAATACAGGTTTGATTCCATTCCACCAAAGAGCATGTGTGGTGGCAACAAAACTGAAAGGGGTTGTAATGACTTCGCCTGTTATACGCATTGCTTGTAGAGCGGTAATTAAAGGTAATGTGCCATTGGTAAATAAAGACAGATAGGGTACCTTTAAATAAGTAGCAAGCTCTTTTTCTAATTTTTTGTGGAAAGAGCCGTTGTTTGTCAAAATTGCACTTTCCCAGATTTCTTTTAAAGAGGATGAAAAATCATCTAAAGAAGGTAACAAGGGAGAAGTTACATATATAGGGGGCTCTGTCATTGTGTTATAGTATTTAATATTGGATATTATATTTTCGCAAATATAGTCAGATTATTGTATTTATCAAAATGTATTTTTTAATTAATATATCTATTCCCTTTTTTGAAATAAGACATATATAAGTTGAATAAATAGTTGTTGAAAAATTAGGCGTACATTGGATGTTGGCTGACTTTGCAAAAGAATATAAAAAACTGGATTTATCACCAGTATCTAAAAACTGGGAGAGGAACGCCCGGGGCTGCAGTACAAAAGTACTATAATTATGGGATACAACAAAATATTCTTTGAAAAAGTTTTTTCTAACAAAAGGATGGAACGATATTTCAAGCTTTATCCACAAGATGAAGCTAGAGCTATATTGCACTACCAATGTAATTTATGTTTGGCTGAGTCCTTTTATGTTAGCTTATCTGTGTTTGAGGTAACTTTACGCAATGCTTTGGGCCGTGAACTCGAAATGATGACAGGGCGGCAGGATTGGTACGCTATATTCCCGAATACACCCGGATTGACCAATTTGAACAGATATATTACCCAAGCCAATAAACAGATTGCAGGTCGACACGAAAGTGCTACACCTTCAAAAATAATAGCGGAATTGACCTTAGGATTTTGGGTGTCGCTTCTGAATAGTGAGTATGAAAGAATATTGTGGAAAGACTTGCGAAGAGCTTTTTCCGTTTATGCTCAAAAAGCAGAGGCAGCGTAAGAATGTATCTGCACCACTGAACACCTTTTGAATTTTTCGCAACCAAGTATTTCATAATGAATCAATTTGCTGGAACTTACAGCGGGTAGAGGAAATACATCAAGAAATGCTCACCGTAATGGGGTGGATAAACAAAGATGTTCCTATATGGATGCAACAAGTTGACCGTTTTCAAGAGGTATGCAAAGGAATACGGGATACGATGGGATGGAGGTAAACATACATAGAGAATGAGTGGCTTGTTTATAATATCCTGACAATAAAATATTGTCAGGATATTAGACATAAATAGGAGCATTTACTGAATATCCCTAAACAGATTGAAGTTACTATTTCCTGAGTCGTCCTCGTCGTTTTGGCAAAAGTTTGCTTATTTCTACGCTTGAAACCTACTTTCAAGGAAAGCGGGAACTCTTTGAAGGCTGATTCATACTAGATGCATTTTGATTCTTCATCTCTCATATCTCTCATAAATTAACATAATCCTTTAATTTACAACAAACTATATTATGAGAGATGCAGAAATCTAAAGTATCTCTCATACTTTTCTCCTGCATCTCTCATAGATTTCCGATTTATCTCTCATAATATCCTGTAGCCGGAACGTAGATGGGCTGTGTCGGTTTTCCGATATTTTTCAACTTGCCTTCCGCTTTCAACCGACGGAGTTGCCGTGCCGCCATGCTTTGGGTGAATTCACAAAGCGATTGCATTCTGGAGCGTGTCAAGGCGACATTGGTTACAAAATATTCCGTCAATTTATTATCTATTTCTTCTTGGGAAAGGGAAGCGGAGTGTGGTTTGTATTTTGAGCGTCGCACATGAGTAGCTATACATGAACTTCTTAGATCTCTATCGGCTTGGAAGCGAATGGACTTAAATTTCACTTTATCAGCACGTGTGCCGAGCGAATGTACCGGTTCGGTTGTTTGCAAAGTGATTTGAAAATAACCGATTCCGTCTAAATGTACTCTTTCTCCTTCGCGGAGATGATTTCCCATGCATCTGCTCAATTCCATTAACATAGCTTCTACTTCTGATTTCCCGAAAGTAGTTGCCTGATGAATTTCCATTGCCAACCTTTGAGAAGTGACATGCTGAAAATTAACCACTCTTGGGTGGTAACTTGGTTCTTCCCCTTCTTTTTCCGGTTGGGGATTCTTGTAAAACTCGAATTGTATTGCCATTTCTGTTTTGATTTAATGGTGATTTATATGTCAGGCTACTTATGTTGTTGGCATATCTTGCCTTTGTTTTCGGATAATTCTACGGCATTATAATCGTTCCACTCTAGTGAATGGTTCTGTGCACTATTGTGAACGGTACTGTTCACTAGAGTAGACGGATCTGATCACTGGAGTGGAACGGTTGCAATGCTTCATCAAAGATACGACATTTGGAGCTGGAAAACAAGAGATTAGTCAGTTGTTTTCATATGAAATACTGTAAGCTGTTTTGTGGAATACAGCTTGTTGGGAGAAGGAGGGGGGAGGAAGTATGAGAGATATGAGAGATGGGGTACGAGATTTCTTGTTAGTATACTGTCGGAACGGTATTCGAGGTGTCGAGACGATACATTTGCTTCTGTGAAATATTTGCAGTACATTTGTGTCTATAAACAACAGCCCTACACCACACATGCAGGACAAATAAATAAAATAATGAGAATAACACAGGTGAGAGACGATGGCAAGGTGAATACACTGCGTACGTTGAGAATTGAGCAGCTCGTGGAGCTGATGAAAGTGGAAACCAAAGCACAGCCCGTCTCAAAAATGAGAGAAGTCCTGCCCTATATGCTTCCCGGTGATAAAAACGACTATGTTCAGAAAGTGCCGAAACTGCTTCCTGCTGCCGCCTTTGTCCGTAAAAACGGGATGATGGTTATGGCGGAATACAATGGAATTGTAATGATTCAGGTGAATAATCTGTCGGGGCCTATGGAGGCCGATGAGGTGAAGAAGTGGGTGAAAGAACTCCCGCAAACGTATCTGGCATTTGTCGGTTCTTCCGGGAAGTCTGTCAAGATCTGGGTACGTTTTACTTATCCTGACGATCTTTTGCCGGTTACCCGTGAACAAGCGGAATTATTTCATGCGCACGCTTATCGGCTGGCGGTGAAGTTCTACCAACCTCAATTTCCTTTTCATATTGAACTGAAAGAGCCTTCGTTGGAACAGTATTGTCGCCTGACTTTCGATCCGGAGCTGTATTTCAATCCCGAATCAATGCCGATTTACATGAAGCAGCCTGTATCTATGCCCGGCGAAACGACTTATCGTGAACAGGTACAGACGGAGGCTTCCCCTTTACAACGGCTTGCGCCCGGATATGAAAGTCATGAAGCGCTTTCCGTTCTGTTCGAAGCGGCTTTTGCGCGGGCGCTGGAGGAACAGGAGGAATTTCAGCCGGACGGAGATATACATTCGTTGCTGGTTGCCCTTGCGGGACATTGTTTCCGTGCAGGTATTCCCGAAGAGGATACGGTACGGTGGTCGCGCGCTCATTATCACTTGCCGAAAGATGATTTTCTGATTCGGGAGACGGTGAAGAATGTCTATCGTTCCGGACGTGGGTTTGCCGATAAAAGCAGTCTGCTTCCCGAACAGATATTTGTTATGCAGATGGATGAATTTATGAAACGCCGCTATGAGTTTCGTTTCAACCAGTTAACTACACAGGTGGAATGTCGGGAGCGGAATACCTTTAATTTCTATTTTCATCCGGTGGACAAACGGCAGATGGCAAGCATTACGATGAATGCGCAGTACGAGGGGCTTAAGCTTTGGGACAAGGATGTGGTGCGTTATCTGAATTCCGATCATGTTCCTGTGTATCAACCAGCTGAAGAATTTCTTTATGACCTTCCCCATTGGGATGGGAAGGATCATATTGGAGATCTGGCAAAACGGGTGCCTTGCGACAATCCTCATTGGCCGCATTTGTTTCGCCGTTGGTTTCTCAGCATGGTGGCGCATTGGCGTGGAATGATGAGGAAGAATTATGCGAATAGCACTTCACCGATATTGGTTGGTCCGCAGGCATACAGGAAATCTACGTTCTGTCGCTTGATTCTGCCACCGTGTCTGCAAGCTTATTACACGGATAGCATTGATTTCAGCCGGAAGCGGGATGCGGAACTGTACCTGAATCGTTTCCTGTTGATTAATATGGATGAATTCGACCAGATCAGCATTGCTCAACAGCCTTTCCTAAAGCATATTCTGCAAAAACCGGTTGTGAATACAAGGCGTCCCAATGCTTCGGCGGTGGAGGAACTTCGGCGCTATGCTTCTTTTATCGGTACGAGTAATCATAAGGACTTGTTGACGGACACTTCCGGCAGCCGCCGCTATATCGCTGTCGAGGTGACGGGAGTGATAGATGTTGTCCGTCCTATTGATTACGAACAGCTTTACGCGCAAGCGATGGCGGCATTATATAAGAATGAACGGTATTGGTTTGACGAGCGGGATGAGGCCATCATGACGGAGGCCAATCAGGAATTTGAGCAGTCGCCCGCTATTGAACAGTTGTTTCAAGTGTATTATCGGGCGGCAGGAAAGGAGGAAGAAGGCGAATGGTTGCTTGCTGCGGATATATTGCAACGTATACAGAAAGCCGCCAAAATGAAATTCTCCTTCGGACAAGCCACCCATTTCGGGCGTATCCTGCGACGGTTGGGAGTAGAGTCGTTCAGGAAAACACATGGGGTGTATTATCATGTGGTGGCTTTGGAGTGATATGATTGTTTAATATGTGCATTTTTGTTTTATTTCTTTTTATGTAGGGAATGGACTTTATTATTTTATAATAATTATCTTTGCACGATCTTCCATTATAAGTGGATATCAAATAGAAAGCTAATTGACAATGATATTATTAAGTTTTGACACAGAGGAGTTTGATGTACCCCGTGAACATGGAGTGGACTTTCCGTTGGATAAGGCAATGGAAGTATCGGTTTATGGTACGAACAAGATACTGGACTGTCTGAAAAAGAATGGGGTGCGGGCTACTTTTTTCTGTACAAGCAACTTTGCGGAGAATGCTCCGGAGGTGATGCACCGTATTATGGATGAAGGGCATGAAGTGGCGGCTCATGGGTGTGACCATTGGCAGCCTCAGGCTTCGGATGTCAGTCGTTCCAAAGAGATACTCGAACGGTTGACGGGGAGGAAGATAGAGGGGTATCGCCAGCCGCGTATGTTTCCGGTGTCCGATGAAGAAATAGAGCGGATGGGATATCTGTATAATTCTTCATTGAATCCGGCGTTTATTCCCGGCAGATATATGCATCTTTCTGAGCCGCGTACTTGCTTTATGACGGGTAAAGTTCTTCAAATTCCTGCGTCGGTGACTCCGTGGATACGTTTTCCGCTATTCTGGTTGTCTTGCCATAATCTTCCGGTGAAGTTGTACCAATGGATGGCAAACAGGGTGCTGAAGCACGACGGCTATTTTGTGACCTATTTCCACCCGTGGGAGTTTTATCCATTGAATGAACATCCCGAATTTAAAATGCCGTTTATTATCCGTAATCATTCCGGCAAAGGGATGGAAGAACGGCTGGATCTGCTGATCCGTAATTTCAAGGAGAAGAGAGCCGATTTTCTGACGTACTCGGAATTTGCGAAAATGAAACGGACAGAACTAACTAAATAGAACGAGAAATGATTAAATTGGCAATTGTGTCTCCCTGCTATAATGAGGAAGAAGTGTTGGAACAGTCAGCCGCCTGTTTGACAGCCTTGTTTGATGAGCTGGTTGGGAAGGAAAAGATCAGTGCGGACAGCTTCGTGCTTTTTGTAAATGATGGTAGCAAGGACCGTACGTGGAACATTATCAAGAAGCTGCATAAGGAAAATCCTTACGTGAAAGGAATGAATCTGGCGCGGAACGTAGGTCACCAGAGTGCTATCATGGCAGGGATGATGACTGCCAAAGACTGGAGTGACGCTGTTGTTACCATTGATGCGGATTTGCAGGATGACTTGAATGCGATAGAGGAAATGATTGATGCTTATACAGCCGGTTACGATGTGGTGTACGGAGTGAAGGTCTCCCGCCAGGCCGACCCGTTGTTGAAACGTCTTTCCGCTACGGCTTTCTACAAACTGCAACGCAGGATGGGAGTGGAATCCATTTATAACCATGCCGATTTCCGCTTTCTGAGCCGGAGGGTACTGGAACAGTTGTCACATTATCAAGAGCGTAATCTATACCTGCGCGGCATTATTCCTCTGCTGGGCTTTCCTTCCACTACGGTGGACGATGTGATTCGGGAACGCACAGCCGGAAGCTCTAAATATACTCTGCGGAAAATGCTGGGACTGGCTCTCGACGGAATAACCTCATTCTCGGTGAAGCCGATTTATGGCATTGTCTATTTGGGTATTATCTTTGTCTTTATCAGCATTCTGATCGGTTTTTATGTCCTTTATTCGTTGATTGCGGGAACGGCGGAACATGGCTGGGCCTCTCTGATGTTGTCCGTATGGTTTGTAGGCGGTGTCGTCCTGATGTCAATCGGTGCGGTAGGGCTGTACATCGGAAAGATATATAAAGAGGTGAAACATCGTCCGCTTTATAATGTAGAAGAGGTGTTATGCGATGAGGATAAACAAAGTCATTAAAGAGACATGGGAACAACACCCGGACTGGCAGGAGAAATTCTGGCAGTTTATGCGTTTTGGCATCGTCGGTACGATATCTTCGGCGATTCACTATGGCGTATATTGTCTGGTACTGTTGGTGGCCAATCCGACGCTTTCTTTTACGGCAGGTTATGCGGTCGGATTTGTCTGTAACTATTTTCTAACTACATTCTTTACATTCCGTTCCAAGCCTTCATCGCGCAACGCTGTCGGGTTTGGCTTTAGTCATTTACTTAATTATCTGCTTGAGGTAGGTTTGCTGAACCTTTTCCTGTGGATCGGATTCGGCGAGTTTCTCGCTCCTATATTGGTGCTTATCGTAGTCGTTCCCATCAATTTCCTGATTCTTCATTTCGTATATACTTATAAAAATAAACAGTAGGTCTGCTTTCAGAACTATTCATAAAAAGAAAAAGCTATTATGAAACGTTTTCTAAATCTTATTGTATATATACTTTCCGTGCATCTTTCCGCACTGATAATCACCGGATTGTTTAGAGGGGTATTGTTCATTTCTTCTTACCATCAACTGACTGCCGAAGCACTGTCTGATAAAAGTCTGTCATTGATAGCATTTATACATGGAGTATGGTTCGATAACGTGATAGGTTGTTACATATTACTGCTTCCGCTGACGGTAGCTGTAGCCTGTGGGCTTTGCAACTGTTATGGGAGGGCTTTATTCCGTTTCTTCACTATCTTCTTCGGTGTCTTTTATGGGTTGGTTTATCTGATCAGTGCGGCTGATATTCCTTATTTCGCCTACTTTTTCAAGCATATCAATTCTTCCATTTTCGAATGGTTCGGTTATGCGGGTACTACTGCGGGGATGATATTGGGAGAGACTTCCTATTATTTGTCCATTGCCTTATTCCTGCTCTTTCTGATTGGCTTTGTTGTGTGGATTGCCTTTCTTGGCCGGTATTTCCGTCACCGTTGCCTGTCTGCTCCCGGTTCATTCCCTTGCTTGCAACGAAGTGTTGCGGGTTTGGTAGGGCTTGGCTTGATCGGGCTTTGTGTATTTGGCATTAGGGGACGTACAGGCTATAATCCGATCAAGGTAAGTGCCGCCTATTTCTGTCAGGATGCCTTTTTGAATCAGTTGGGGGTCAGTCCGACCTTTAATTTGTTGACGAGCGTGCTGGACGACCGACGGCCGGAAAACAGATATCTGCATCTGATGGATGAACAGGAAGCGCTGGAAAAAGTAAAAGCTTTGTTAGCACGGCCGGGTGAACCGGATGTCTCTCCGTTGGCGGTTTATCGGCATAATTCACAGGATAGCGTATCGCGACGCCGTCCCAATGTGGTATTGATTATGATGGAGTCGATGTCGTCCAATTTCATGAAACGTTTCGGGCAGTCACAGAATCTGACTCCTTTTTTGGATAGCCTGTATGCCTGTTCCCTTAGTTTCCCCAACTTTTATTCGGCGGGGATTCATACCAATCATGGTTTGTACGCTACTTTATATTCTTTTCCTGCTATGATGAAACGGAACTTGATGAAAGGTTCGGTGATTCCCCATTATTCGGGATTGCCTACGGTATTGAAGGAGAATGGATATCATAATCTGTTTTTTATGACACATGAAGGGCAGTACGATAATATGAATGCCTTTTTCAGGACGAACGGTTTTGATGAGGTCTTTGCTCAGGAAGATTATCCGTCAGAGAAGGTTGTGAATAGTTTTGGAGTACAGGATGATTTCTTATACGACTATGCTATTCCGGTTTTGAATCGGACGGCAGACGAAGGGCAACCGTTTTTCGCTACCTTATTGTCAATCAGCAATCATCCGCCTTATGTAATACCTCCTTATTTCCATCCCCGAACGGACAAACCGGAAACTCAGATTGTGGAATATGCGGACTGGGCTTTGCGTAAATTTTTCGAAGAAGCGCGCAAACAGTCGTGGTTTGAGAATACGATATTCGTGTTGGAGGGAGATCATGGCAAATTGGTTGGGGATGCGGAGTGTGAACTTCCGCAATCGTATAATCATATCCCGTTGATGATTTATTCCAGCAGTATAACTCCAGCGGAACATATGGCTTTTGGTGGACAAATAGACATACAGCCTACGGTATTGGGACTGTTGGGTATTGATTATTTGCAGAATAATTTCGGAGTGGACTTGTTGAAAGAAGAACGTCCGTGTATGTTTTATACAGCCGATAATATGATTGTAGGCCGTAATGCGACTCAGTTGTATATGTACAATTATGAGACGAATCAGGAATTTACCTATCATACCGATAATGGGAAGCTGGTTCACGTCCCGATGGATGATAGTTTTCTGCCCTTGAAAGAATATAGTTTTTCCATGCTCCAGTCAGCGGAATATCTGGTGAAGCATGGAAAAACAGTGAATTCATCCGAGACTACTTTTTGATGAATTTGTATATCTCGGCAGTCTGGCGAAGAACGGGTTTGGGTGATTGATAGATCCGTTCGAACTGGTAGCCTTCCTTTTCGAACTCGGGAAGATTCCGTTCCGCATCCTGCATTCCTATTAGCAGGAACCCTTCCGAAGGACGGTCTTTGTAGAAATTTCCGATCCGGTTTCCCAGGTAGAAGTTGATTTCAAAATAGTGTACAGGGTCACCTATGGAGCGTACACCGGCCTCGATAAATTCGTAAAGCGTGCCTGCGCTTGCCGGTACTACCCGGTCTATCTCCGTAGCAACGGATTTTACCGATTTTGAATTGAGAATAGGTGGCTGGTAAGCTCCGTCCAGTGCGATATACATTCCCATAGTCAGTGCAACGATGGCATAGAGGAATCGGTTGCTGAGTGTATATTTGCGTTGATAGAACCACCAGCAGATGCCAAGCAATGTAGGAATGGCAATTAATATGAAAGAGCCGATTCCGTTAATGTTCTGTATGGCATGCAGGAAATTGATGTTGTTCTGCGCATGACGGCCTTGAAAGATTGTTTCCGGGATAAGACCGCATTTCACGGCAATGAAACAGGCAAACAATAGTAAACTCAGTACGGCGAGGATACTACCGTATACTTTTATCACTTTAGAGCGTTTCTTCACCAGATAGAATAAATATTTTGCCAGGAAGTATGCGATGAAAGGATAAATAGGCATTAGGTATACGCTACGTTTACTTTGCGGTATGCAATAGAATATGAATGTGGCAACTATGCTGGTAAGAGCGAACAAATCCACCGGATCCATATTCTTGATCCATGCGGTAAAGCGTTTCCACCAGGCAGCCGGCTGGATACTGAATTTATGATAGGTGAGACTGAAAAGAGAAAGCAGTGCCAATAACGTCCAAGGTACATAACCGGCAAACAGGGTTACGAAGTTGTAATGCCAGGGATTCACGCAGGAGTCGTAACTCATTGTGTTGGTCATACGTCCGAAGTTCTCTTCCATGACTAATGCAAGGAATTCTTCTCCCCCTTGTTGGTAAGCGGCTATGTACCAACAGAACGGCAAGATGAGTGAAAGGATGGCCCATGCGGAAAGGAGAAGGAAAGCCCTGAAGAAGTTTACTCCTCTGAGCAGAAGGAATACACCTGTAACCAGACAGGGGATGATAGTGCCTACCGGACCTTTGGTCAACGTTCCCAAACTCATAAGAAGGATAGCCAGCCAGGGAATGCCTTTAAGCCCTTTCTCGTACCATCTGTAAAAACAATATAACGCACAGACGGTGAGGGCTGTCAGCACCATATCCACCCGGCAGTTGGCTCCGGCACGATGCAACTCGAAGTTGGTCAAGGTGATGAATGCGGTGAGCAGCGCCACTTCCGTTCCTTTTCTTTTGGCGAAGAAAAGAAAGCCGAAAAGAGTCATGGAGATTAGCGCGATGGCCGATGGCAAACGGGAAGTCATCTCCGTAACCTGACCACCGTTCAATGTTGAAACGGCTGCAATAGTCCAATGGAAGAAAGGTGGTTTGTAGGGTATCTCTCCTCCATTATTTCTCGGCAAAATCCAGTTGTCGCTTTCCAACATAGAATAGGATACAATCGATTCGCGGGGCTCGCCTTTGGTGTGATACTCCGGCAGCCCGAGAAAAGGAAGGATCGTTACTACGCAAATGACTAATAGTAGCCAGAAAGCTTTGTTAGAAGTCAATGTTTTCATATTTATTTGTTTTGAATTTTATATCATATTTATTTTCTTCCGAAGTCCGCCGGGATTTCTCCCCATTCTTTCGTTTCCCATTTGAGGATACGGGTAGTGTAGGTATTCGTGCTCAGCCACCTTTCCGCCCGTTCTATCAATTGAAATAGTGCTTCTGTTTCCTCATTTCGGGGGAGTTTGGTCTTGCACTTCTTTTGTCGTACCCAACTGATGGCATTGACACTGTCGCTATAAATGGGCATATCGAATCCTTTCTGTTTCAATAGCGCCAGTCCGTGCACGATAGCTAAAAATTCTCCGATATTATTCGTTCCTTTCATCGGACCGAAATGGAAGATCTCTTGTCGGCTGGCTATGTGTACACCGCGATACTCCATAGGGCCGGGATTTCCACTGCAAGCCGCGTCTACCGCCAGGCTATTGTCTATCACGGAAGGAGGCAACAGGTCGGAGGATATCTTTTCATTTTTCTTTTTTGCGTTTTTTCCTATATAAGCGTATGGTGAGGCTGAGAGTGCGCGTTCGGCTTCTTCGCGGGTGTCGAAAGATTTATATTTGGCGCCTTCATACCCTTTGATTTGGAGCTGGCAATCCGTCCAGGAGGTATAAACTCCGGGAGTGACGCCTTCCCATACTACGTAGAATTTCTGTTTAGCCATAAAAGATAATGGTTTATTCGGCTGCGAAGGTACGAATATATTCTCTAACTGAACAAGTTAGTAGAGTTACTTGTTATAAAAAAAAGAGAGTTTAAGAAATATCATATATAAGAAAGGATATATTATGGAAAGATCTTTTAGTGAAGCATTAAAACATCGTCGGACTTACTATTCAATTACTAATCAATCACCTATATCCGATCAGGAAATCGAGTGTATCGTGAGTACGGTTGTTCGTCACGTGCCTTCGGCATTTAATTCTCAGTCCACACGCGTGGTGTTACTGCTGGGTGAGTCTCACAAGAAATTGTGGAAAATCGTGAAAGACGCTTTGAAGAAGATTGTGCCGGCAGACGCCTTTGTGAAAACAGAGGAGAAGATAGACCACTCATTTGCCTGTGGATATGGAACTGTGTTGTTCTTTGAAGATCAGAAAGTAGTCAAAGGGCTTCAGGAAGCTTTTCCCTCCTATCAGGAAAACTTTCCGGGATGGTCGCTGCAAACTTCCGCCATGCACCAACTGGCTATGTGGACAATGCTGGAAGATGTGGGCTTCGGAGCGTCATTGCAACATTATAACCCGTTGATTGACGAGGAAGTGCGTCGGACATGGAACTTGCCGGAGCATTGGCACTTGATTGCCGAAATGCCGTTCGGGCTTCCTGCCGAAAAACCGGGAGAAAAAGAATTCCAACCACTCGAAGAAAGAGTGAAAATCTTTAAATAATGAAATAAATGACTAATTTTGCAGGTAAAATTAGTCATTTATGATTCGTATCTTCCTTACCGGCTATATGGGCGCCGGAAAAACGACATTGGGCAAGGCTTTTGCCCGCAAGATGAATATACCGTTCATTGATCTGGATTGGTATATCGAAGAGCGTTTCCACAAAACGGTGGGAGAGTTATTCACAGAACGGGGTGAGGCCGGATTCAGGGAGCTGGAGAGGAATATGCTTCATGAGGTAGCCGAGTTCGAGAATGTGGTAATCTCTACGGGTGGGGGAGCGCCTTGTTTTTTTGATAATATGGAGTTTATGAATCGGGCAGGTAAGACGGTTTTTCTGGATGTGCATCCCGATGTGCTGTTCAGACGCTTGCGTGTGGCCAAGCAGCAGCGTCCCATCCTTCAGGGAAAAGAAGATGACGAGTTGAAAACTTTTATCATACAGGCACTTGAAAAACGCGCGCCTTTTTATCATCAGGCACATTATATCTTTAATGCGGACGAATTGGAAGACCGATGGCAGATTGAAACATCGGTGCAACGTTTGCAACAACTTCTCGGATTATAGCATAATTGAACGAATTAATAAGCAATTAATTGGCAAGATGTAGATAAATCTGTATTTTTGCCCTCCAATTATTTACTAAAAATACTGAATTACAGAAAAATGAGAAAGTGGCGTATTGAAGATTCTGAGGAACTCTACAACATCACAGGTTGGGGGACCTCCTACTTTGGTATTAATGACAAAGGACATGTCGTTGTTACACCGCGTAAAGACGGAGTGACTGTCGATCTGAAAGAATTGGTTGACGAGTTGCAGTTGCGGGATGTGGCAGCCCCTATGCTGGTACGTTTCCCGGATATTCTGGACAACCGTATTGAAAAGATGTCGTCTTGTTTCAAACAGGCGGCTGAGGAATACGGGTATAAAGCGCAGAACTTTATTATCTATCCGATCAAGGTCAACCAGATGCGCCCTGTAGTGGAGGAAATTATCAGTCACGGAAAGAAGTTCAATCTTGGACTGGAAGCCGGTTCCAAGCCTGAGCTCCATGCGGTGATTGCCGTCAATACGGATTCCGACTCATTGATTGTCTGCAATGGTTATAAAGACGAAAGTTATATAGAACTGGCTTTGCTTGCCCAGAAAATGGGTAAACGTATCTTCCTCGTTGTGGAGAAGATGAACGAGCTGAAGCTGATAGCGAAGATGGCAAAACAGCTGAATGTGGAACCCAACATCGGTATCCGTATCAAACTCGCTTCTTCCGGTAGCGGAAAGTGGGAAGAGTCGGGAGGAGATGCCAGCAAGTTCGGCTTGACTTCCAGTGAGTTGCTCGAAGCACTCGATTTTCTGGAAAGTAAGGGCATGAAGGATTGTCTGAAGTTGATTCATTTCCATATCGGAAGTCAGGTGACGAAGATCCGCCGCATCAAGACCGCCTTGCGTGAGGCTTCACAGTTCTATGTGCAACTTCATTCGATGGGATTCAAGGTCGAGTTCGTCGATATCGGTGGCGGATTGGGAGTCGATTATGACGGAACACGTTCATCCAGCAGTGAGGGGAGTGTCAATTATTCGATCCAGGAATATGTGAACGATTCGATTTCCACTTTGGTGGACGTGAGTGACAAAAACGGTATCCCGCATCCGAACATCATAACAGAGAGTGGCCGTGCCTTGACGGCGCATCATTCGGTACTTATTTTTGAGGTGCTCGAAACGGCTACCTTGCCCGAATGGGACGATGAAGAGGAGATTGCTCCGGATGCACATGAACTGGTGCAGGAATTGTATGCCATTTGGGATACACTGAACCAGAATAAGATGTTGGAGGCTTGGCATGATGCGCAGCAGATCAGGGAAGAGGCGTTGGATTTGTTTAGTCATGGAATCGTGGACTTGAAGACCCGTGCGCAGATCGAGCGTCTGTACTGGTCGATCACTCGTGAGATCAATCAGATTGCCGGTGGTTTGAAACATGCGCCTGATGAATTCCGGGGATTGTCTAAGCTGTTGGCGGATAAATACTTCTGTAACTTCTCATTGTTCCAGTCACTGCCGGACTCTTGGGCGATTGACCAGATATTCCCGATTATGCCTATACAGCGGTTGGATGAAAAGCCCGAACGTTCGGCTACTTTGCAGGATATAACCTGTGACTCGGACGGTAAGATTGCCAACTTTATTTCTACGCGTAATGTAGCTCATTATCTGCCTGTACATGCTTTGAAGAAAACGGAGCCTTATTATGTCGCTGTTTTCCTGGTGGGGGCTTATCAGGAGATTTTGGGAGATATGCATAATTTGTTCGGTGACACGAATGCCGTACACGTTTCGGTGAATGAGAAGGGATACAGTATCGAACAGATTATTGATGGAGAAACGGTAGCGGAAGTATTGGATTATGTGCAATACAGTCCGAAGAAACTGGTACGTACACTCGAAACTTGGGTGACGAAATCGGTGAAAGAGGGTAAGATCTCTTTGGAAGAGGGAAAAGAATTTCTTTCCAACTACCGTTCGGGACTTTATGGATATACGTATTTGGAATAATAATGAGAGAAAAACTAACAGTAATTAAGGTGGGTGGCAAAATCGTAGAAGAGGAAGCCACCCTTCGTCAGTTGTTAAATGACTTTGCTGCCATTGAAGGACACAAAGTGCTGGTTCACGGCGGCGGTCGGTCGGCTACAAAGATTGCCGCACAACTGGGCATTGAAAGCAAAATGGTGAATGGTCGCCGTATTACTGATGTGGAGACATTGAAAGTGGTAACTATGGTGTATGGCGGTTTGGTCAATAAGAGTATTGTTGCCGGACTGCAGGCGCGTGGAGTGAATGCACTCGGATTGACCGGGGCGGATATGAATGTGATCCGGTCGGTGAAACGTCCGGTCAAGGATGTGGATTACGGATTTGTTGGGGATGTGGAAAAGGTGGATGCAACTTTACTGTCGGATTTGATACACAAAGGAGTTGTTCCGGTGATGGCTCCGTTGACACATGACGGACAGGGAAATATGCTGAATACCAATGCGGATACGATTGCCGGAGAGACGGCTAAGGCTTTGTCGGCACTGTTTGATGTGACGTTGGTGTATTGTTTCGAAAAGAAAGGAGTGCTGCGTGACGAGAACGATGACGATAGTGTGATTCCGCAGATTACCCGTGCCGAATTCGAACAATACGTAGCCGACGGCGTTATTCAAGGCGGTATGATTCCGAAGTTGGAGAACTCTTTTGAAGCAATAAATGCGGGGGTGTCGGAAGTGATAATCACCTTAGCGTCAGCGATTAACGACAATGGAGGAACAAAAATAAAAAAATAATTCAAAAAAAAGTAGTGGGCGCCTGTAACTTTTCGTATCCTAGCCCGTCATTATTATAGAGATGCAAGAAATCAGCTTCCGAAACGATATTTTGCCGTTGAAAGATAAACTCTTTCGATTGGCTCTCAGAATTACTCTGGATAGAGCTGAAGCCGAGGATGTCGTTCAGGATACCATGATAAGAGTGTGGAACAAGCGTGATGAGTGGCCGCAATTCGAATCGGTCGAAGCCTATTGCCTGATTGTGGCAAAGAATCTGGCGATAGACCGGAGTCAGAAGAAAGAAGCTCAGAATGTGGAACTCACTCCGGAAATGGAGGAGGAGCCTGATGCCAATAGTCCGTATGACCGGATGGTTCATGATGAAAAAATGAGGATCATTAACAGGCTGGTCGACGAACTTCCCGAAAAACAGCGGCTTATCATGCAACTGAGGGACATTGAAGGTGAAAGCTATAAAAAAATTGCAGCCCTTCTGAATCTGACCGAAGAACAGGTAAAAGTAAATCTGTTCAGAGCCAGACAAAAGGTGAAACAAAGGTATTTAGAAATTGACGAATATGGATTATAAAGATATAGAACAGCTCCTCGAGCGATACTGGCAATGCGAAACTTCCGTTGAGGAGGAAGCAACATTGCGCGACTTCTTCGCAAAGGAAGAAGTTCCGGCTCATCTGCTCCGTTATAAGAACTTGTTCGTTTATCAACAGGTTCAGCAAGAGGTAGGGCTGGGCGAAGACTTTGACGCGCGTATTCTGGCAGAGGTAGAGCCGGTGGTGGTAAAAGCAAAACGCTTGACGCTGGTCGGTCGCTTCGTTCCTCTCTTCAAGGCGGCTGCCGTAATTGCAATCATCCTTTCTTTGGGGAATGTGGCACAACATTCTTTCTCCGGAGATGACGGAAGTGTATTGGCGGCAGATACCATTGGTAAGCAGGTAACCGCACCGTCGGTCGCAATCTCGAATGACGTGAAAGCGGATCAGGCACTCGTTGACAGTTTGGCGAGGATTGATCATAAGGCGCACGTTATGAACGAATAGACATTTTCATTTGCTTTAAACATATAATATAGTTAGTGTGCTTAATTAAAACAACAACGAAGGCGAAACTGTGAAGTTTTCAATTCTCTCAATTTTTTAGATTAAAACTAACTAAATAAATGGGCTACCGCGTGATGCAGTAGCCCTTTTATGCTTTTAAACGGTCTTTATTTAAACTGTCTTTATTTGATCTGCCGTATATTTTTTCTTGGAGCATCCACTTCTTGAGGATCTCCTTTATAGGCAATATCACCGCTTCCTTTGACGCGGGCAACCAGCTTCTGACTGGCATAGCAACTGATGTTGCCGGAGCCGCTAATGCTTGCGTCTGTGTTTTCTGCCTGCAAATCGGCGGCCTGAATATTTCCTGATCCGGCAATAGAATAGCTCGCTTGAATGGCTTTGCCGTTCAGATTGATATTGCCCGAACCGGAAATACTTGCTTGACATTCCTGACTCTCTATTTGTTGTAGTCTTACATCTCCCGAGCCATTAATTGAAACGGCCATTTTTTGGCAATTGAATCCTTCTCCCTGAATGTTGCCCGAACCGTTGATGTGGAATTCAATATCTTTAGAGGTTTGTATCCCATTGATTAATCTTATATTTCCTGAACCGTTGACCGACAGTTTATTCAGCTCCGGAGCAAAAACTTTTATTTCCAGTTTTCCTTTCCAGATAGTGACATTCTTCTTGAATTTTATAATGAATGTACTACCCTCCACATACGTTTCTATAAGTGGTATGATGTTGTCGGAACCATGAATTTCGACATGGCTGCATGTGTCTTGCCAATAACTGATGTTGGCACTTCCCACTAGTTTGATTTCATTGAAGTGGTCGGCTTTCACTTCTTTGGAGATGTAATTCTTGCTGCCTACGATGTGTTTTCCCTGCAAGCAAGAGCCGGCAGTAAGTACTAGAAACATTCCCGTGACTAATACGAGCAATAAACTTGTTTTCATAATTACGCTTTTTTATGATTGATATAATGGTTAGACGGAAGAATTTGATCTAAAGTTGCATCTTCCATAAAGTTTTTCGTTAGCGTCTTCTTTTTTATTACTTTTGTGGCTGTTGATAGGAGGATTATAATGGATAAGATTATAGAAGATGATGAGTTAGGGCGTTTGGTGATACGCGTCAATTCACGTGCGAAAAGTCTTGTGTTTCGTACCAAGAGTGATGCTGTTTATGTTTCAGTTCCTCCTGGTACCACCCTGAAAGAAGTGAAACTGGCCATAGAGAACCTGCGTGGAAAACTTCTGGCCTCCCGGCAAAAAATCGCTCGTTCGTTGATTGGTTTGAATTATAAGATTGATGCGGAGCATTTTAAACTATCTTTGGTGTCGGGCGAGAAAGATCAGTTTCTGGCTAATTCCCGGTTGGGTGTCATGGAGATCGTTTGTCCGCCTCATGCTGATTTTACAGATGAAAAACTGCAAAGCTGGTTGCATAAGGTTATTGAAGAATCATTGAGGCGAAATGCCAAAAGTATTCTGCCTTCACGTTTGACCTTCTTGTCCAAGCAATGCGGATTGCCCTATTCGAGTGTGAAAATAAACTCCAGTCAGGGCAGATGGGGGAGTTGTTCGGCTCGAAAAGCTATTAATTTATCCTATTACCTGGTTTTGCTGCCTTCTCATTTGATAGACTATGTGTTGTTGCACGAATTATGCCATACCCGCGAGATGAATCATAGCGAACGATTCTGGGCATTGCTGAATCAATTTACAGAAGGAAAAGCATTGGCCTTGCGGGGAGAATTGAGAAAGTACCGTACGGAAATATAAAATGCTTTACAGCCAAGATAATATTTTTGCATTGTCACGAACTTAGTTTATTCTATCTTGGGTAAAGCCTTGTAAGCTCCTATTTCTGGCTGTCTTCTAAATCTTATACATTCCTGATGATGGTTCGTTATGATACGTAATAGGGGGATATGTCTTTATTATTTGGCTAATTGTTTAATCCCGTCCGATTCTTTTTCAAACTGATAAGCCCCTCCTTGTTCGCTAAGATCAAACGTAGAGACTAGTTCTGTGTTATTATCTACGATCAATAAAGCGCTTTGTTCTGCAAAACGTCCTACTTCTACCGTGTAAGGTTCTTCCGATATGGTTTTATTGGAGATAAGACTGTCGTTGACGAACAAAGAGATAGAATCTCCGGCAAAACCTTTTACCAGACTGATTGTATAGCTTTCGATGAAATGACGTTCTTCCTGCTTTTCCCGTTGTAGCCGCATACTCATGTATACGAAAATAACAACGACAAAGATGACGGCAAAAGCCAGAATTCCGTTGCCTACCATGAACTGTTTATTGGTGTTTAGACGATGTGCCATAGTGCTTATTTTTTTAATTGCGGTGTAAAGATACAAAGATAAGGCTGTTAATTCATACTTTTTTTCTTTAATGTTTTGTAGTCGAACAGATTATTTATATCTTTGCAACCGAAAACGGATGAAAGGTGGAGGGGCGATTAAGCTCCTTTTTTTGTTCTTATATAGTTAATAAATGATAGAAAAGAAAACTGTTTGTCAGATTGTAGAAGAGTGGCTGGAAGGAAAAGACTACTTTCTAGTAGAAGTGACCGTAAGCCCGGATGACAAGATCGTGGTTGAGATAGACCATGCAGAAGGTGTTTGGATTGAAGATTGTGTGGAGCTTAGCCGCTACATAGAGTCGAAACTGAACCGTGAAGAGGAGGATTATGAACTGGAAGTGGGTTCGGCCGGTATCGGACAGCCCTTTAAGGTGCTGCAACAGTATTACATCCACATCGGACAGGAAGTGGAAGTGATGACTAAGGGTGGACAGAAACTGACCGGTGTTCTGAAACATGCAGATGAAGAGAAATTTACAGTGTCTGTGCAGAAGAAAGTGAAAATGGAAGGTGCTAAGCGTCCGAAACTGGTGGAAGAGGACGAAACCTTCACTTACGAGCAAATAAAATATACTAAATACTTAATTAGCTTTAAATAGTTATGGCCAAAAAAGAAGAAACAATCAGCTTGATTGATACATTTTCGGAATTTAAGGAACTGAAGAATATCGATAGAACGACGATGGTTAGCGTACTTGAAGAGTCGTTCCGTAGCGTAATCGCGAAAATGTTTGGCACCGATGAGAATTACGACGTGATCGTGAACCCGGACAAAGGGGACTTCGAGATATGGCGTAACCGTGAAGTTGTGGCCGATGAAGACCTGACGAACCCGAATATGCAGATCTCATTGAGTGAAGCGCAGAAAATCGACGCTTCCTATGAGGTGGGTGAAGAGGTGACTGACGAAGTGATCTTTGCCAAATTCGGTCGTCGTGCTATCCTGAATCTCCGCCAGACATTGGCTTCCAAGATTCTGGAATTGGAAAAAGACAGTATTTATAATAAATATATAGATAAGGTAGGTACAATCATCAATGCAGAAGTTTATCAAATCTGGAAAAAGGAAATGTTGCTTCTGGACGATGAAGGAAACGAGTTGCTGTTGCCGAAGACGGAGCAAATTCCAAGCGATTTCTATCGTAAAGGTGAAACGGCCCGTGCGGTGGTTGCCCGCGTGGACAACAAGAATAATAATCCTAAGATTATCTTGTCACGTACTTCTCCCGTTTTCCTGCAACGTCTGTTCGAGATGGAAGTACCCGAAATTAATGATGGTTTGATTACCATCAAGAAGATTGCCCGTATCCCTGGCGAACGTGCCAAGATCGCGGTAGAATCTTACGATGACAGAATCGACCCTGTAGGAGCCTGTGTAGGTGTAAAGGGAAGTCGTATTCATGGCATTGTTCGTGAACTTCGCAATGAGAACATCGACGTAATTAATTACACATCGAACATCTCATTGTTTATACAGCGTGCTTTGAGCCCGGCTAAGATTTCTTCTATCCGTCTGAATGAGGAAGAGAAGAAAGCGGAGGTTTTCCTCAAACCGGAAGAAGTTTCGCTGGCTATCGGTAAAGGCGGTTTGAATATCAAACTGGCCAGTATGTTAACTGAGTACACTATCGACGTGTTCCGTGAGTTGGATGAGAGTGTAGCTGATGAGGATATCTATCTTGACGAGTTCAGAGACGAAATCGACGGATGGGTGATCGACGCTATCAAAGCTATCGGCATCGATACGGCGAAGGCTGTGTTGAATGCTCCTCGTGAGATGTTGATTGAAAAGACGGACTTGGAAGAAGAGACGGTGGACGAGGTAATACGCATTTTGAAATCGGAGTTTGAAGAAAGTGAGAATTGAAAATTGAGAGTTGAGAGTTGGGAGTGAAAGAAATCCATACTCATTCCACTCTCAACTTTCAATTCTCCACTCTCAACTTCTTAAAGCTCCATTTATTCATTAAATTTAAAATATGACGATAAGGTTAAACAAAGTTACAAGAGATTTGAACGTAGGAATCGCGACGGTAGTTGAGTTCCTGCAAAAGAAGGGGTATACCGTTGAGGCTAATCCTAATACAAAAATTAGCGAGGAGCAATACGCTATACTCGTAAAAGAGTTTAGTACAGATAAGAACCTTAGACTTGAGTCGGAGCGTTTCATTCAGGAACGTCAGAATAAGGATCGTAATAAGGCGTCGGTTTCGATTGAAGGCTTTGAAAAGCAACCGGAAAAACCGAAGTCGGAAGATGTGATCAAAACAGTCGTACCGGAGGATGCACGCCCGAAGTTTAAACCTGTCGGGAAAATTGACTTGGATAAATTGAACGGTCGTAGAACTGAGAAAGTTGAGAAAGAACCGGAACAGAAGAAAGAAACTGTTGAAGAACGTCCAGTAGCTCAACCGGAAGTGAAGAAGGCACCTGAGGTGAAGGTAGAAGAGGTGGTAGCACCTGTTCAGGCGGAACCTGTGGCTAAACAAGTTGAACCGGTCAAACAGACAGAACCGGTGAAGCAACCGGAGGCTGTAAAACCGGAACCGGTGAAAGAGTCGGAACCTATAGTGGAAAAGCAACCGGCAGAAGTTGAAAAAGTAGTGGAGGAAGTGATTAAAGAAGAGCCGAAGGTAGAAGTTGCACCTGTGAAGGCGGAAGAACATTGCAGCATGGAACAACCTGTGAAAACAGTATCGGCGGAAGTAGCCCCGGAGACAACGGTAGAGAAAGAAACTTCTAAAGAAGAAGAGATATTCAAAATCCGTCAACCGGAATTGGGTGCGAAAATCAATGTAATCGGTCAGATTGACTTGGCTGCATTGAACCAGTCTACCCGTCCTAAGAAGAAATCGAAGGAAGAGAAACGCCGTGAACGTGAAGAGAAAGAGAAAATCCGTCAGGATCAGAAGAAGTTGATGAAAGAAGCTATCATCAAAGAGATTCGCAAGGATGACTCGAAACTGCAGAAGGGTGGAGTGAAAGATAATGTTGACGCAGCCGGAAACAAGAAAAAACGGAACCGTATCAACAAAGAGAAGGTGGACGTGAACAACGTGGCTACTTCGGGCTTTGCTGCTCCGAGACCGAATGTGCAAGGCAAAGGCGGTAACAATGGTGGCAACAACCAGGGTGGCAATAATAACCGTAAAAATAATAATAAGGATCGCTTCAAGAAACCGGTTATCAAACAGGAGGTAAGCGAGGAAGATGTAGCAAAGCAGGTAAAAGAAACTCTTGCTCGTCTGACAACCAAAGGTAAGAATAAGACTTCCAAATATCGTAAAGAGAAACGCGAGATGGCTTCCAACCGTATGCAGGAATTGGAAGATCAAGAAATGGCGGACAGCAAGGTATTGAAGCTGACCGAATTCGTTACGGCTAATGAACTGGCAACGATGATGGATGTTTCTGTCAACCAGGTAATCGCCACTTGTATGAGTATCGGTATCATGGTTTCCATCAATCAGCGTCTGGATGCTGAAACAATCAATCTGGTGGCTGAAGAATTCGGATTCAAGACCGAATATGTAAGTGCGGAAGTTGCTCAGGCTATTGTGGAAGAGGAAGACGCTCCGGAAGATCTGGAACCGCGCGCTCCGATTGTTACGGTGATGGGACATGTTGACCACGGTAAGACTTCATTGCTTGACTATATCCGTAAGGCGAATGTGATTGCCGGTGAGGCCGGAGGTATCACACAGCATATCGGTGCATATAATGTGAAGTTGGAGGACGGACGCCGTATCACATTCCTCGATACTCCGGGTCATGAGGCGTTTACCGCTATGCGTGCCCGTGGTGCGAAAGTAACGGATATCGCCATTATTATTGTAGCTGCCGATGATAACGTCATGCCGCAAACAAAGGAAGCAATCAACCATGCGATGGCGGCAGGTGTGCCTATTGTCTTTGCCATTAATAAGGTTGATAAGCCGACGGCAAATCCGGATAAGATTAAGGAAGAACTGGCTGCCATGAACTATCTCGTTGAAGAATGGGGTGGTAAATATCAGTCACAAGATATCTCTGCCAAGAAAGGCATAGGTGTGGAAGATTTGTTGGAAAAGGTATTGCTGGAAGCGGAAATGCTTGATCTGAAAGCGAATCCGAACCGTAATGCTACGGGTTCCATCATCGAATCTTCATTGGACAAGGGACGTGGATATGTAGCTACTGTGCTGGTATCTAACGGTACTTTGAAAGTGGGAGACATTGTATTGGCAGGAACAAGCTACGGACGTGTGAAGGCAATGTTCAACGAACGTAATCAGCGTATTAAGGAAGCAGGACCTGCCGAACCGGCATTGATTCTGGGATTGAATGGCGCTCCTGCCGCAGGTGACACATTCCACGTGGTAGAAAGCGATCAGGAAGCCCGTGAAATTACCAACAAACGTGAGCAGTTGGCTCGCGAACAGGGCTTGCGTACGCAGAAAATCCTTACATTGGATGAGTTGGGTCGTCGTATCGCTTTGGGTAACTTCCAGGAATTGAACATCATTGTGAAGGGTGACGTGGACGGTTCTGTCGAAGCATTGAGCGACTCCTTGATTAAGTTGTCTACCGAACAGATCCAGGTTAATGTAATCCATAAGGGTGTGGGAGCAATCTCCGAGTCGGATGTTTCTCTGGCTGCCGCTTCAGATGCGATTATCGTCGGATTCCAGGTACGTCCTTCGGGTGCTGCCGCTAAGATGGCGGAACAGGAAGGTGTCGATATCCGCAAATACTCTGTCATCTATGATGCAATCGAGGAGGTGAAAGCTGCTATGGAAGGTATGTTGGCACCGGAACTGAAAGAACAGGTGACAGCTACGATCGAAGTGCGTGAAGTATTCAACATCACGAAGGTGGGACTTGTAGCCGGTGCGATGGTGAAGACCGGAAAGGTGAAACGCAGCGACAAGGCTCGTTTGATTCGCGATGGTATCGTTATCTTTACCGGAAACATCAACGCTTTGAAACGCTTCAAGGACGATGTGAAGGAAGTGGGTACAAACTTCGAGTGTGGTATCAGTCTGGTGAATTGCAATGACATGAAGGTGGGCGATATGATCGAGACATTCGAGGAAATAGAAGTGAAACAGACATTATAAACTGTACTGTATTGAGAATAAACGGAGGCACAGAGTGAATTATAACTCCGTGCCTCTTTTTTCTTTATAGAAAGGAATATGACAACGATTGATATAATAATCCTTATAGTAGTGGGTGCAGGGGCGATTGTAGGCTTTATAAAGGGCTTTATCCGTCAGTTGGCCTCTATCTTGGGATTGATAGTCGGTTTGCTGGCGGCAAAGGCTTTGTATGCTTCTTTGGCGGAGAAGCTTTGTCCGGCAGTGACAGATTCGATGACCGTTGCGCAGGTATTGGCTTTCATAATGATATGGATTGCCGTTCCGTTGATTTTTGTGCTGATTGCCTCTTTGTTGACAAAAGCGATGAAAGCCATTTCGCTGAACTGGTTGAACCGTTGGCTGGGAAGCGGGTTGGGAGCGCTTAAATTTCTGTTATTAATAAGTGTGGTGATTGGAGCGATAGAGTTTGTGGATGGCGATAATAAGTTAATTAGTGCAACAAAAAAGGAAGAATCCTTGTTATATTATCCGATGGAGATGTTTGCGGGAATTTTTTTTCCTGCTGCAAAGAATATGACTCAACAATATATATTAGAGAATAAAGATGCAACAAGAAGAACCCAATAAATATGTAAAGGAACTGACGCAGGAGAAGTATAAATATGGCTTCACCACGGAAGTGCATACCGATGTCATTGAGCGTGGACTCAATGAGGATGTGATTCGTTTGATTTCATCGAAAAAGAACGAACCGGAATGGTTGCTGGAGTTCCGGCTGAAAGCGTACCGCCATTGGCTGACGCTGGAAATGCCTACATGGGCACATCTCCGTATTCCGGAGATTGATTATCAGGCTATTTCATACTATGCTGACCCGACGAAGAAGAAAGAGGGACCGAAAAGTATGGAAGAAGTAGATCCTGAACTTATAAAGACGTTTAATAAACTGGGAATTCCTCTGGAAGAACAGATGGCTCTTAGCGGGATGGCGGTGGATGCAGTAATGGATTCCGTATCCGTAAAGACGACATTCAAGGAAACATTGATGGAAAAGGGAATTATTTTCTGCTCGTTCAGTGAGGCGGTGCGCGAACATCCGGATTTGGTAAAGAAATATATGGGGTCGGTAGTGGGTTACCGTGACAATTTCTTTGCCGCACTGAATTCGGCAGTGTTCTCGGACGGCTCATTCGTCTATATACCGAAGGGAGTACGTTGTCCGATGGAACTTTCCACCTATTTCCGTATCAATGCCCGCAACACGGGACAGTTTGAACGCACATTGATAGTGGCGGATGATGATTCGTATGTTTCCTATCTGGAAGGGTGTACGGCTCCGATGCGGGATGAGAACCAGTTGCACGCCGCTATTGTAGAAATTGTTGTACACGACCGTGCGGAGGTGAAATACAGTACCGTTCAGAACTGGTATCCGGGAGATTCCGAAGGTAAGGGCGGTGTATATAACTTTGTGACGAAGCGTGGTAACTGCAAAGGGGTGGACAGCAAACTCTCTTGGACGCAGGTGGAGACCGGTTCGGCAATTACCTGGAAATATCCTTCCTGTATTCTGACAGGTGATAATTCGACGGCCGAGTTTTATTCCGTAGCTGTGACAAACAATTTTCAGCAGGCGGACACCGGTACGAAGATGATTCATTTAGGGAAGAATACCCGTAGTACGATTGTAAGTAAAGGTATCTCTGCCGGACATAGCGAGAACTCCTATCGCGGGTTGGTGCGTGTGGCGGAAAAAGCGGATAATGCCCGTAACTACAGTCAGTGTGACTCGCTGTTGCTGGGGGATAAATGCGGTGCGCATACGTTCCCGTATATGGACATTCACAATGAGACGGCGGTAGTGGAGCATGAAGCTACGACGAGCAAGATCAGTGAAGATCAGATTTTCTATTGCAATCAGCGTGGTATCCCGACAGAAGACGCTATCGGGCTGATTGTGAACGGATATGCGAAAGAAGTATTGAATAAGCTTCCGATGGAATTTGCGGTAGAAGCACAGAAGTTGCTTACTATTTCGTTGGAAGGAAGCGTAGGATAAATGAATTTTAATCAAGATTATGTTAGAGATAAAAGACCTGCATGCCAGCATCAATGGCAAAGAGATATTGAAAGGCATTAACCTGACGGTAAAGCCGGGCGAAGTACACGCGATTATGGGACCGAACGGTTCCGGTAAAAGTACGCTTTCCTCCGTATTGGTGGGTAATCCTGCTTTTGAGGTAACGAAAGGTTCGGTTACTTTTTATGGAAAGAATCTGTTAGAACTGAGTCCGGAAGACCGCAGTCATGAGGGTATTTTCCTTAGTTTCCAGTATCCGGTAGAGATTCCGGGTGTGAGCATGGTAAACTTTATGCGTGCTGCTGTGAATGAACAACGCAAATATAAAGGTCTGCCTGCACTGACCGCCAGTGAGTTTTTGAAACTGATGCGCGAGAAACGTGCGGTTGTTGAACTGGACAATAAGCTCGCTAACCGTTCGGTGAACGAAGGTTTCTCCGGTGGAGAGAAGAAACGGAACGAGATTTTCCAGATGGCAATGCTGGAACCGCGTTTGAGCATTCTCGATGAAACGGATTCCGGTTTGGACATCGATGCGCTCCGTATTGTGGCCGAAGGGGTAAATAAACTGAAGACTCCCGAAACCAGTACGATTGTCATCACCCACTACCAACGTTTGCTCGATTATATCAAACCGGATATTGTGCATGTGCTTTACAAAGGTCGTATCGTGAAAACTGCCGGACCGGAACTTGCTCTGGAATTGGAAGATAAAGGTTATGACTGGATTAAGAAAGAAGTAGGAGAATGACGATGAATGCTGAACAACAATACATAGATCTCTTCTCACAAACGGAAGCCATGATCTGCAAACATAGCGCTGAGGTGTTAAATGCCCCTCGTGCTGCTGCTTTTGCCGATTTTGAGCGAATCGGATTTCCGACCCGTAAGATGGAGAAGTACAAATATACGGATGTAAGCAAGTATTTTGAACCGGATTTCGGTCTGAATCTGAACCGTCTTGCTATTCCGGTCAATCCGTATGAGGTGTTTAAGTGCGATGTTCCGAACATGAGCACAGCTCTTTATTTTGTGGTCAATGACGCATTCTATAATAAGGCACTCCCTAAAACCCATTTACCGGAGGGCGTTATTTTCGGTAGCCTGAAAGAGGTGGCCGAACAGTATCCGGAGTTGGTGAAGAAGTATTATGGTAAGTTGGCGGATACCTCCAAAGATGGTGTGACAGCTTTTAATACGACTTTTGCACAGGATGGTGTTATCTTCTATGTGCCGAAGAATGTGGTTGTGGAAAAACCTATTCAGTTGGTGAACATCCTGCGTGCGGATGTCAACTTTATGGTCAATCGCCGTGTGCTGATTATTCTGGAAGACGGTGCGCAGGCACGTTTATTGCTTTGCGACCATGCAATGGATAACGTGAATTTCCTGGCAACGCAGGTGATTGAGGTTTTTGCCGGAGAGAATGTGGTATTCGATATGTATGAGTTGGAAGAGACACATACCAGCACGGTGCGTTTCAGCAACCTGTATGTGAAGCAGGAAGCGAACAGCAATGTACATCTGAATGGCATGACGTTGCATAACGGTACAACCCGTAATACAACCGAAGTGTTGTTGGCAGGCGAGGGAGCTGAAATAAATCTTTGCGGCATGGCTATCGCTGATAAGAACCAGCATGTGGATAACAACACGAGTATTGACCATGCAGTGCCCAACTGTACGAGTAATGAGCTGTTTAAATACGTGCTCGATGATCAAGCGGTAGGTGCTTTTGCCGGGTTGGTACTGGTGCGTCCTGATGCGCAGCATACAAGTTCCCAGCAAACCAACCGTAATCTTTGCGCCACCCGTGATGCGCGGATGTATACACAGCCCCAGTTGGAGATTTATGCGGACGACGTGAAGTGTTCGCACGGAGCGACAGTGGGACAGCTTGATGAAAATGCGTTGTTCTATATGCGTGCACGTGGAATTGCGGAGAAAGAAGCGCGGTTGCTGTTGATGTTTGCATTTGTCAATGAAGTGATTGATACGATTCGTCTGGATGCGTTGAAGGACCGCCTTCATCTGTTGGTGGAAAAACGCTTCCGTGGTGAGTTGAACAGATGTCAGGGATGTGCAATCTGTAAATGAACATAAAAATGGATATTCAAAAGATACGTGAGGATTTTCCGATCTTGAGCCGTACGGTTTATGGTAAGCCTTTGGTTTATTTCGACAACGGTGCGACGACGCAGAAGCCTCGTCTGGTGGTCGATTCGTTGGTAGATGAATATTACTCCGTGAATGCAAATGTGCATCGCGGCGTACATTATCTCTCTCAACAGGCTACGGAACTGCATGAAGCTTCTCGTGAGACGGTACGTCAGTTTATTAATGCCCGTACTACTAACGAAGTGATCTTCACTCGGGGAACAACGGAAAGCATTAACCTGCTTGTCTCCAGTTTCGGTGATGAATTTATGGAAGAAGGAGATGAAGTTATCCTTTCGGTGATGGAACATCACAGCAATATCGTTCCCTGGCAGTTGTTGGCAGCCCGCAAAGGTATTGCCATCAAAGTAATCCCGATGAACGATAAAGGTGAGCTATTGTTGGATGAATATGAGAAACTCTTCTCCGAACGTACTAAAATTGTCAGTGTAGTCCAGGTTTCCAATGTCTTGGGCACTGTGAATCCGGTCAAGGAAATGATTGCGACAGCACATGCCCATGGTGTGCCTTTCCTGGTAGATGCTGCCCAGTCCATTCCTCACATGAAGGTGGACGTGCAGGATTTGGGAGCCGATTTTCTAGTGTTCTCTGCCCATAAGATATACGGACCGACAGGAGTCGGCGTGCTGTATGGAAAAGAAGAGTGGTTGGACCGTCTGCCGCCTTATCAAGGAGGAGGAGAGATGATTCAGCATGTCTCTTTCGAGAAAACGACGTTTAATGAACTTCCTTTCAAATTTGAAGCCGGCACACCGGATTATATCGGTACGACCGGATTGGCGAAAGCCCTTGATTATGTGAACGGTATCGGCATGGAACGGATTGCGGATCACGAACATGAACTGACTAATTACGCTTTGCGACGATTGAAGGAAATTCCCGATATGCGTATATTCGGTGAAGCTTCCGACAGGGGAGCTGTAATTTCTTTCCTGGTAGGTAATATTCATCACTTTGACTTAGGGACGTTATTAGACCGTTTGGGTATCGCTGTCCGCACAGGACATCATTGTGCACAACCTTTGATGCAGCGACTTGGCATTGAAGGTACCGTCAGAGCTTCGTTTGCTATGTACAATACGAAAGCTGAAGTAGATGCATTGGTGGCAGGAATCGAACGTGTCAGCCGTATGTTTTAGTCCATAAAACAAAATAGTCTCATATATTAAATCGCTGTTCCTTGAAGGAATGGCGATTTTTTTATTCTTTAACTAAAAAAAGTTCCCTCCGAGTGCAGTTATTTGGAGTTTGATGCGTCTAATATATAAAACGAATATTTGGAGGGTCGTGAGACTATGCTTATATTATAAATTCTCTCTCTTTAACATTAATGGCAGCTATATCGTAAAATACATACGGTATAGCTGCAACTTTTTCATGGACACTGCTATTCATCCCTTTTTGATTTTCTTTCTTTTTTACTTGCTTTTTTCGATTGATTTCCATATTTTTAGCGGTTGTAAACCCTTTAATAATTTTGGATCTATGGATGACATTCTTTTCTGGCTGGTTCCGGTCGCTTCCGTGTTGGCCCTCTGTTTTGCCTATTACTTTCATAAGCAAATGATGAAAGAGAGTGAGGGTACACCTCAAATGATAAAGATAGCTGCCGCTGTGCGCAAGGGAGCTATGTCTTATTTGAAACAACAGTACAAAATAGTAGGTTGCGTATTCTTGGGATTGGTGATTTTGTTTTCGATTATGGCATACGGCTTCCACGTACAAAACGCATGGGTTCCCATTGCCTTCCTGACAGGTGGTTTCTTCTCCGGTCTTTCCGGTTTTCTTGGAATGAAAACGGCTACTTACGCTTCGGCACGTACCGCTAATGCAGCTCGCAATTCACTGAATGCGGGGTTAAGAATCGCTTTCCGGAGCGGTGCGGTGATGGGGCTCGTAGTTGTCGGTCTAGGTTTACTTGATATTTCCTTTTGGTATCTGTTGCTGAATGCGGTGATTCCTGCTGATGCACTGACACCTACTCATAAACTCTGTGTGATTACCACTACCATGCTTACTTTTGGGATGGGAGCTTCGACGCAGGCGCTTTTTGCCCGTGTGGGCGGAGGTATCTATACGAAGGCTGCCGATGTCGGGGCTGACCTGGTAGGTAAGGTAGAAGCCGGAATCCCGGAAGATGATCCTCGCAATCCGGCTACTATTGCCGATAATGTCGGTGACAATGTCGGTGATGTGGCAGGTATGGGAGCTGATTTATACGAATCCTATTGCGGCTCTATTCTGGCAACGGCTGCGCTGGGTGCTGCCGCCTTTATCCATTCGGCGGATACGGCAATGCAGTTTAAGGCAGTGATTGCGCCTATGCTGATTGCAGCTGTCGGAATCATTCTTTCTATTATAGGTATATTCGCTGTCCGTACTAAAGAGAATGCGACGATGAAAGATTTGCTTGGCTCATTGGCATTTGGGACAAATCTTAGTTCGGTACTTATTGTTGTTGCCACTTTTTTGATACTATGGCTTTTGCAGTTGGATAATTGGATTTTGATTTCTTGTGCCGTAGTAGTCGGCCTGCTGGTCGGCATTGTCATCGGACGTTCTACGGAATATTACACCTCCCAATCCTATCGTCCTACACAAAAGTTGAGCGAGAGCGGTAAGACGGGACCTGCGACTGTCATTATTTCCGGTATAGGGTTGGGTATGCTTTCTACAGCAATTCCCGTAATTGCTGTGGTGGTTGGTATCATTGCTTCTTATCTGCTGGCTTCCGGTGGTGATTTCACTAATGTCGGAATGGGATTGTACGGAATCGGCATTGCGGCTGTCGGCATGCTTTCTACGTTGGGCATTACGTTGGCGACCGATGCTTACGGTCCGATTGCGGATAATGCAGGTGGTAATGCCGAGATGTCCGGGCTAGGCGCTGAGGTCCGTAAGCGTACTGATGCGCTCGACTCGTTGGGAAATACGACTGCGGCTACCGGTAAAGGTTTTGCGATAGGTTCTGCGGCACTGACCGGCTTGGCTTTGCTGGCTTCTTATATTGAAGAAATACGAATCGGCTTGACACGTCTTGGAAGCGTGGAGCTTACTTTCCCGGATGGTGGAACTGTCAGTGTGGCAAATGCCACATTTGTAGATTTCATGAATTATTATGAAGTAAACCTGATGAACCCGAAAGTCCTTTCAGGTATGTTCCTTGGCTCGATGATGGCTTTCCTGTTCTGTGGACTGACAATGAACGCTGTTGGGCGTGCGGCGGGACACATGGTAGATGAGGTGCGTCGGCAGTTCCGTGAGATTAAAGGTATTCTGACAGGAGAGGCGGAGCCGGATTACGAACGTTGTGTTGCCATCTCTACGAAAGGCGCTCAACGGGAAATGGTTGTTCCCTCCTTGATTGCCATTATCGCTCCTATCTTTACCGGGCTCATCTTTGGCGTTCCCGGTGTGCTTGGGTTGTTGATTGGCGGTTTAAGTAGTGGCTTTGTATTGGCTATTTTTATGGCTAATGCCGGAGGAGCATGGGATAACGCAAAGAAATATGTGGAAGAAGGTAACTTCGGTGGAAAGGGAAGTGAGGTTCACAAGGCGACGGTAGTGGGTGACACGGTGGGTGACCCCTTTAAGGATACGTCCGGTCCGAGCTTGAATATTTTGATAAAGCTTATGAGTATGGTAGCTATTGTGATGGCAGGGCTTACTGTTGCTTGGAGCTTATTTTAAAAAGTGAGAAATAAGGAAGAAAAAGGAGGCGAAATACGGTCTCCTTTTTTATTTCGTTTAATTTTGCAGCTAAATAAAAACGATAAAGATGTTATTACCTTATTTAAATGAGAATCTGATTGAAGCAGGATGCGATGAGGCCGGTCGTGGCTGCCTGGCAGGAGCGGTATATGCTGCTGCGGTTATTCTTCCGGGAGATTTTAAGAATGAGTTGTTGAATGATTCCAAACAACTGACGGAAAAACAGCGTTATGCATTGCGTGAGGTCATACAACGGGAAGCGGTGGCTTGGGCGGTTGGTGTTGTCTCACCGGAAGAAATTGATGAGCTAAATATTTTGCGCGCTTCTTTCCTGGCCATGCATCGTGCCGTTGATCAATTGGCTATTCGTCCCCAACATTTGCTGATCGATGGAAACCGTTTTAATAAATATCCCGGCATTCCTCATACAACGATTGTGAAAGGGGATGGAAAGTATCTTTCAATAGCGGCCGCATCTATATTGGCAAAGACATACAGAGATGATTATATGAATCGTCTTCATGAGGAGTTCCCTTATTATGATTGGGATCACAATAAAGGCTACCCGACTAAAAAGCACCGCGCGGCTATTGCCGAACGGGGAACGACTCCTTACCATCGAATGACCTTCAATTTGTTGGGAGATGGACAACTGACTTTAGGTTTTTAAATCAGTTTGGGCTTCTTCTATTCTCATCCGTTCTACATTTTTTTGCAGAATAGACACGTTTTTGTTATGTATAACCGCAAAAATGTTCTATTTAGGCTAAAAAGCTGTTGATTAGTGCTTTTATTTGTTATTGAAATACTATATATTTGCAAACAATAACAAGGATTAAAAAGTATAAAATCATGGCAACGAACAAGCTACTTTCTTTTATGAAGCTCATTGGGATGACCTTCATTATGACAATTATTACTCTTCCTGCGAATGCGCAGTTCTTACGTACTTCTTATTTTATGGAAGGTACACACTATCGTCAGCAATTGAATCCCGCTTTGACACCGACGAAAGGATTTATTAATCTTCCGGTGATAGGTGCCGTCAATGCAACGGTTGGTTCTACTTCATTAGGTTATCAGGATATTATTGATATTATAGACGACGGTGGTGATTTTTATACCAAACCAGATTTCATGAACCGTTTGAAAGATAATAATACGCTGAATGTGAATTTCAGTACTGAAATCCTTTCTGCTGGATGGTATAAAGGAAAGAACTTCTGGTCATTCAATATTGGTCTTCGTACAGATATTGGTGCTAATTTGACCAAATCAATGTTTACGTTCCTAAATCAGATGGAGACAATAGAAGACAATTGGAGAAATAGCAACTATGATATTAGTGGTCAGCAATTGAATATCAATGCTTATACAGAAATAGGTTTAGGACTTTCCCGCCAGATTAATAGTCGTTTGACTGTTGGTGCTAGAGTAAAGGCTTTATTAGGTATTGGTAATATGGAATTGAAGCTTAATAGAATAGCAATGAGTGCTAATCTACCTACTGACCAACAAATAAATGAATGGTCTAATGATAGCTATTGGAGTGGCTCTTTGGGGGAGATTGAAACAAAAGCTAAAGACTTGAAAGCAAAGTTTGATAACTATCATGCAAACCTCACTGTTGGTGCCGAGCTTAAGAGTTCTTTCAAAGGTTTAGAATTAAAAGAAGAAGAGGGTAAAGATTATGTAACTGATTTTGACTTTGATAGTGGAAATTTAGGTATAGCTGGTTATGGTTTTGGCATTGATTTAGGTGCGTCTTATAAAATTCTGGATAATTTGACTGTATCTGCTTCTATTCTCGATTTAGGTTTTATTTCTTGGTCTAAATCAAGTACAAAGATTGCATCTGCTAATCCGGATCCAATCAATATTAAAGGAAGTACTTATGCAGATATGATTAATATAACTGACCCACAAAATAGTGTTAAGGGTGCATTGAATCAGCTACAGAATGATACTGAAAATTATATGGATCTTGTGACGCAAGGTGATGTGCTTAACTATGATATGTTGCAGCTCGAAGTAGGTGAAGCTAAAGAATCTCGGAAATCTCGTCTTGCTTCTACTTTAGTATTAGGTGCAGAATACGGTTTCTTCAATAATAAATTGGCTGTTGGTGTATTGTCAACAACTCGTTTTGTACAACCAGATGCCCTTACTGAATTGACATTGTCAGCAAACTATCGTCCGAAGAGTTGGTTTAACGTAGCGCTTAGTTATTCGGCTATTCAGTCAGCAGGTAAGTCTTTCGGACTTGGTTTGAAATTGGGACCGATCTTTCTTGGAACTGACTATATGTTCTTAGGAAAGAACTCAAACTCAGTTAATGGATTTATCGGAGTTTCTATTCCATTGAATAAAAGAAAAGCTTGCTGTAAACAAGGATAAAAAATAATTTCTCTCTCTATTCTCTTTTTATTAATTTCTCTAGAAGAAAAAACGTATAATGTGCAGCTTGTCGCTTATGGTTTATATAAGATGACAAGCTGTTTTTATTTTGCAGGTTTGGACGACCTCAATTATGTGGAGTAGTATTCCATACAAGAGGTTCTGAGTTGAATTTAGAACCATTTGATTTTCCGGAATATCACGAACGCCAATGTTGACAATCCGATGGAGAAGAGCACAATCAACGAGAAAGCGAAAGGTACTTCTTCTAGGTGGATATCCACATTCATACCATAGAAGCTGGCAATCAATGTCGGGAGCATTAATACAATGGATAAACTGGTCATGCGTTTCATGATTGTATTCACATTGTTCGAGATGATGGAAGCGAAAGCGTCCATTGTGCCTGTAAGGATATCACTGTAAATATTGACGGTATTGAGTGCCTGTTTCAATTCAATAATAACATCCTCTACCAATTCCTTGTCCAGGTAATCCGTGTCTTGGAAAATCGTTTTCAGTTTGCCGATCATCACTTCATTGCCCCGTATGGAAGTATTGAAATAAACCAGTGTTTTCTGCAATCGCATCAGGCGAAGCAGGTCCTCATTACGGATACTGCGTTCCAATTCCTTTTCCGCAGCACTGATGTCCAGATTTATCTGTTTCAGATATTTCAGAAACCATACGGCAGAAGAATAGATAAGCCGTAAAATCAAATCCAACTTATTGCGGACAATGATACCTTTCCGACGGGTATGCTCGATAAAGTCCGGCAGCAAATCAGTGTTGTAATAACAGACGGATATGATGATTTCATTATTGGTGATAATGCCGATGGGGACAGTGCCGAAAGGCAGATTCTCGTTTTGCTTGTTCTGCACCGGGATGCGCAGAATGGTGAGCAACCAATTCCCCTCCGTGTCTGTACGCGGACGTTCGTCGGTATCGGCAATATCATCAAGAAATGATTCGGGAACATTTAGTGTTTTAGTCAGAAATTCAAAGTCATCATTGTTCGGGCATACTACGTTGACCCAGCTATTGGGCAGCCATTGTGCTTTTTCCACAAAGCCAGCCTCACAATAAAGATACGTTCTCATCTTAATTGTCTCCTTTCGTTGTTTAGTACGAGCAGAGACATCGGATATTAATGACTCTGTTCGCTTTAATTAATACTAGTTGTGCACGTTCGCGGGTTTGAATCGTCCATATTTCTATGATTTTAATTTAAAAGCGTTGCAAAGGTAAATAAAATAGTTGGATTGCCCGTTGATAATCAACTGGCTTAACATAGATTAAGCGTCATCGTAACCATCTTTTTTGTACCTTTGCGCCCGAAAATCAGAGTGATAATTTAAATATTGAAATATTATGAGTAAGAAAGCCCTTTTAATGATCCTCGACGGTTGGGGACTAGGTGACCAAAAGAAAGACGACGTAATCTTCAACACTCCCACTCCTTATTGGGATTATCTGATGAACACTTATCCTCACTCTCAGCTCCAGGCAAGCGGTGAAAATGTAGGTTTGCCCGACGGACAGATGGGTAACTCAGAGGTAGGACACTTGAATATCGGTGCAGGACGCGTAGTTTATCAGGACTTGGTGAAAATCAACCGTGCGTGCGCTGACAATAGTATTCTGAAAAATCCGGAAATCATTTCGGCTTTCTCTTATGCAAAGGAAAACGGAAAGAATGTGCATTTCATGGGACTGACTTCCAACGGTGGCGTACATAGCTCACTGGTTCATCTTTTCAAGCTTTGCGATATCGCTAAGGAATATAATATCGACAATACATTCATCCATTGCTTCATGGACGGTCGTGATACGGACCCGAAGAGCGGTAAGGGATTTATTGAGGAACTGTCTGCTCATTGTGAGAAATCGGCAGGAAAGATCGCTTCCATCATCGGCCGTTATTACGCAATGGACCGTGACAAACGTTGGGAACGTGTAAAAGAAGCATACGATCTGTTGGTGAACGGTGAAGGAAAGAAGGCAACCGATATGGTTCAGGCAATGCAGGAATCTTACGATGAAGGTGTGACGGACGAATTTATCAAGCCGATTGTAAATGCCAATGTCGACGGAACAATCAAAGAAGGTGACGTGGTAATCTTCTTCAACTATCGTAACGACCGTGCCAAAGAGCTGACCGTTGTGTTGACTCAGCAGGATATGCCGGAAGCAGGCATGCACACCATTCCGGGATTGCAATATTACTGTATGACTCCGTATGACGCTTCTTTCAAAGGTGTACATATCCTGTTCGACAAAGAAAATGTGGCTAACACTTTGGGTGAGTATCTTTCTGCTAAGGGTATGAGCCAGCTTCATATCGCTGAGACGGAAAAGTATGCTCACGTGACGTTCTTCTTCAACGGTGGACGTGAAACTCCGTTTGACAAGGAAGACCGTATCCTCGTTCCGTCTCCGAAAGTAGCTACTTACGACTTGAAACCGGAAATGAGCGCTTACGAAGTAAAAGATAAACTGGTGGCTGCTATCAACGAAAACAAATATGATTTCATCGTAGTGAACTTCGCCAACGGTGATATGGTAGGCCATACGGGTATTTACGAAGCTATCGAGAAAGCTGTTGTTGCTGTAGACGCTTGTGTGAAAGATGTGATCGAAGCTGCTAAAGCACAGGATTACGAAGCAATCATCATTGCCGATCATGGTAATGCTGACCACGCTTTGAATGAGGACGGTACTCCAAACACGGCTCACTCTCTGAATCCCGTTCCTTGTGTTTACGTGACAGAGAATAAGGCTGCGAAAGTAGAGAACGGCCGTCTGGCTGATGTCGCTCCGACTATCCTGAAGATTATGGGATTGGAAGTTCCGGCTGAGATGGACGGTAGCGTGTTGATTAAGTAATTTAGATTTTTATAATTGGGAGGGCGGGGTAGAACTCCGCCTTTTTTGTCTGATATAAATATTGCAAATGATACAGATTGATGATGTAGTTGTATCGCTGGATGTGCTTCGGGAAAAGTTCCTTTGTAATCTGGACGCTTGTAAAGGTGAATGTTGCATTGAGGGAGATGCAGGGGCACCTGTAGAGTTGGAGGAAGTGGAGAAACTGGAAGAAGTGTTGCCGGTTATTTGGGATGAGCTGGCACCCGAAGCCCGTGCGATAATCGAAAAGCAAGGAGTGGTATATACGGATGAGGAAGGAGATCTGGTGACCTCTATTGTTAATAATAAAGACTGTGTCTTTACTTGTTATGATGAGAAGGGATGTTGCTACTGCGCTATTGAAAAAGCCTATCGTGAAGGAAAAACAGATTTCTATAAACCGGTATCCTGCCATCTTTATCCTATCCGTATCGGAGATTACGGACCTTACAAGGCTGTCAATTATCATCGTTGGGATGTATGCAAGGCGGCAGTGTTGCTAGGTAAAAAGGAAAACCTCCCGGTTTATCGGTTCCTGAAAGAGCCTTTGATCCGTAAGTTCGGGGAGGAATGGTATAAAGAACTGGAAATAGCGGTTGAGGAACTGAAAAAACAACATCTTCTCTGATTCTCGGTTCCACGGGATAGTAAGATGAAAAGAAAAACGCCTGCTGTGAGATTACTCTCCGGCAGGCGTTTCCTCGTTGTAAGATGTGAGGTTGGTTTATAAAAACGTAATATGACAACTATGCATCGATATTTGCATACGTTGCGTTCTCTTCAATAAATTCGCGGCGCGGACCTACGTCTTCACCCATCAGCATGGAGAAGATATAATCGGCTTCCGCTGCATTATCTATATTTACTTGCTTCAGCATACGGTTTTCGGGGTCCATAGTCGTACTCCATAGCTGTTCCGCATTCATCTCACCCAAACCTTTGTATCGTTGGATGTGTACGGCGCTTTCGGAACCACCGCCGTAAGTGTCGATGAAATTTTGAAGCTGCGCGTCTGTCCAGCAATATTCTTTTACCTTGCCTTTCGTACAAAGGTAGAGCGGAGGAGTAGCAATGTACAGGTATCCGTTCTGAATGATTTGAGGCATATAGCGGAAGAAGAAAGTCATGATCAATGTGTCGATGTGAGAACCATCGACGTCGGCATCGGTCATGATGATAATCTTGTGATAACGCAGCTTTTCGATATTTGCTTCTTTGCTGTCATCTTCCGTTCCGATTGTCACCCCTAATGCGGTATATATATTACGGATTTCCTCGCTTTCCAAAGCTTTGTGGTACATGGCTTTCTCCACATTCAGAATCTTACCGCGTAACGGGAGGATGGCTTGGAACATACGGTTACGGCCTTGTTTGGCAGTACCGCCTGCCGAATCTCCCTCGACAAGGAACAGTTCGCATTTAGACGGATCTTTGTCCGAACAGTCGGCCAGTTTGCCCGGCAGACCGCCTCCGGACATCGGAGACTTGCGTTGTACCATTTCACGGGCTTTTCTTGCAGCGTGACGGGCGGTAGCGGCTAAAATCACCTTGTCAACAATTGTTTTGGCCTCTTTCGGATGTTCTTCCAAATAGTAGGATAACACTTCACCTACCGCTTGGTCTACAGCACCCATTACTTCGTTGTTACCCAACTTCGTCTTGGTCTGTCCCTCAAATTGAGGTTCGGCTACTTTTACAGAAATAACAGCGGTCAAGCCTTCGCGGAAGTCATCTCCCGAGATTTCCACCTTCACCTTTTCCAGCATTTTGCTGTCTTCGGCGTATTTCTTCAATGTACGGGTTAATGCGCGGCGGAAACCGGCCAGGTGCGTACCACCTTCGATGGTGTTGATATTATTAACGTATGAGTGAACGTTTTCGGAGAATCCGGTATTGTACATGATAGCCACTTCAATAGGAATTCCCTGCTTCTCTGAATTGAGATAAATAACGTCGTTTATCAAGTGTTCGCGAGAAGACTCGATGAAGCGTACAAACTCTCTCAGACCTTCTTCCGAATAGAATTGCTCGCTTTTGAAGCTGCCGTCTTCATTTACCACGCGGCGGTCGGTCAGTGAGATGCGTAGTCCTGCATTCAAGTAGGCCAATTCGCGCAGACGTGAAGCCAATATTTTGTAGTCATACACCGTTTCCGTGAAAATGCTGCCATCCGGCCAGAATTGTTGGCGGGTACCGGTAATGTCGGAAGTGCCGACTTCTTTTACAGAATAAAGTGGTTTACCTATTTCATACTCCTGCTGGTAAATCTTACCACCCCGGAATACTTGAGTAGTCATGTGTGTGGACAATGCGTTCACACAAGACATACCTACACCGTGCAGACCTCCGGATACTTTGTAGGAACCTTTATCGAACTTACCTCCGGCATGCAGTACGGTCATGGCTACTTCCAATGCCGACTTCTTTTCTTTCTCGTGATAGTCTACCGGAATACCGCGTCCGTTGTCCTGTACTGTGATTGAGTTGTCTTCGTTGATTGTCACCTCTATGTGCGTACAGTATCCTGCCAACGCTTCGTCGATGGAGTTATCGACAATTTCGTATACTAAGTGGTGAAGTCCCTTTACGCTGATGTCACCGATGTACATCGCAGGGCGTTTTCTTACTGCTTCGAGACCTTCCAATACCTGGATACTATCCGCAGAATAAGACCCGTTATTGGGAGTGATTTGTTCTTCGCTCATAATTGCCTTTCTAACTTTAATAACAGAGCAAATATAGTGAAATTTGTCGACTTGACGAAGAATAAACCGTGAAAAATTAAGAATGGAGGAGGATTCTCCGTTTTCTTGGGTGAACTGGTATATAGGTAATTATAAACAAGAAAGGCCGAACTTAAAAGTTCAGCCTGGTGCTATATAGAATTATTGAATTCTTCTTATTAAGCGAGCTTGTTGATGTAAATAGCCAACTTAGATTTCAGATTGTTAGCTTTGTTTTTGTGAATCACATTTGTCTTAGCCAACTTATCCAACATCTTTGTAATGCCCGGATACATTGCAACTGCTTCTGCTTTGTCAGTAGTTGCGCGAAGCTTTCTAACAGCGTTTCTCATGGTCTTGCCATAATATCTGTTGTGAAGTCTTCTAGTCTCTTCTTGTCTGATTCTTTTCAGTGATGATTTATGATTTGCCATCTCGACTAATCTGTTTTTTTTAGTTCGTTTATTCTTTTAACTTGTAGCCCGTGGGGGAATCGAACCCCCCTTTCAAGAATGAAAATCTTGCGTCCTAACCGATAGACGAACGGGCCATCCTGTTGTTGCATTTCTGCTTTTTGCTCTCTCGAATCAGTGTTTGTTTCTCGATTGCGGATGCAAAGGTAGGAACTTTTTTGAAACTGACAAACAATTTGCTGAAAAAAATAGCATAAATTTTCCGGTTGTCTTCTTTTGTCTTTCTTTTCTTTCTGATATTCAATTAATTATACTTCTCTGTTTCTCGTGAAAAAACTTCATTTTTCCTTTTGCCAATATCGGATGTACTTTTGCCTATACCTTATTATATATAAAGGGCGCTCTTTTCCTCTTCCTTCTCTCTGCGAACGGAATCGCTTATTTTCTTTTATTCGGCAGTCAACGGGATTCTTATTTAGAAGATTTTTTGTAGTTTTGTTCCGGAATGGAAATTTGTGATTGGTTATGCTGCAAAAAACGAAAGGAATCGTTCTTCATACATTAAAGTATAATGATACTTCTATCATTGTAGATATATATACGGAGCTTTCCGGCAGGGCTTCTTTTCTTGTGGCAGTTCCCCGTTCACGAAAAGCAGCGGTGAAATCCGTTCTTTTCCAGCCGTTGTCTTTTATTGAATTTGAGGCGGATTACAGACCGAATGCGACTCTTTATCGGGTGAAAGAGGCGAAATCCTTTTATCCTTTTTCTTCCATTCCCTATGATCCTTATAAATCTGCGATGGCACTTTTTCTATCGGAATTCCTTTATCGGGCTATTCGGGAGGAGGCTGAGAACCGTCCGTTGTTTGCTTATTTGCAGCATTCCATCATTTGGCTGGATGAGTGCAGGGAAGGATTCTCTAATTTCCATCTTGTTTTTCTAATGCGTCTTTCCCGTTTTTTGGGCCTTTATCCCAATCTGGAAGACTATCATGCCGGTGATTACTTCGATTTGCTGAATGCTTGTTTTACTTCTACTCGTCCCCAACTGCATTCATCCTATATCAATCCTGAAGATGCGGGACGTCTTCGGCAATTGATGCGTATGAATTATGAGACTATGCATCTTTTCGGTATGAGTCGTGCCGAACGTACTCGTTGTCTGACGACTATCAATGATTATTATAGTCTGCATTTGCCGGACTTCCCGGTATTGAAATCATTAGAAGTGTTGAAAGAACTGTTTGATTAGCTCCTTTCGGCTGATAGGCACTGATTTAGTAGATGAAAGAAGTAGGGATACAATGTGTTTATTCCCTGCATTGTTCATATTGGATACCGGTATAGATGATTTGTCATGGCTGTGGTGACTTCTTCCCACGGCTGTGACGAGATCCTACCACAACCATGACGAGATCTCGTCACGGCCGTGACGAATTAACTATGTCGGTGTTTTAACAGAACAATGTCGGTAGTTTTATAAACTTATGCCAGTGCTTTGATAGATGAATGCCGGTACTTGAAGGATGATGAGAGACGTTTTGAGGAAATGATGAGAGATACTGGGAGAAATGATGAGAGATAACTCATCGTGAGTTATCTCTCATAAAGTATATTGCTGATATTTAATCTTTTATCTCTGATTTATGAGAGATGAGAGATCGAAAGTAAAAAAAACTTCTCAGTAGAGAGTGGGTGAATTATCCCAAAAGCTCTTTTACTTTTGCTGAGATGGCACGGCCTTCGGCAAGTCCTGCCAATTTCTTGGAAGCTACTCCCATTACTTTACCCATGTCTTTTCCGCTGGTGGCACCCACTTCGGCAATGATTTCCTTTAATGCCGCTTCCAGTTCTTCGGCAGACATTTGTTTCGGCAGATACTTCTCCATAACGGCTACCTGTCCTAGCTCTGCGTCAGCCAAGTCCTGACGGCCTTGTCCGATATAGATCTCGGCAGAGTCCTTTCCTTGTTTTACGAGTTTCTGGATGATTTTAAGTGCCGCGTCATCTGTCAGTGTATCGTTAGCTCCCGGAGCAGTCTTTGCTTCAAGGAAAAACTTCTTAACGTTTCTCAAAGTCTCTAAGGCTACTTTGTCCTTTGCCTTCATTGCGTTTTTTATGTCTTCGCTGACTTTATCAAATAAATCCATACTATTATAATTAAAAATTAAAGATTAAAAATTATAACTGAAGCCTGATTCTGCGAGTTTATAATCTTCGTTTTTAGTTCTTTGTTTAGAACGTAATCACGCCATTCTCGTCTGTTGCTTCTTCCGTTGTGACTTCTTCCTCCAAAGCGGCTTTGGTCCGTATCTTGGTGAGGGTTGTCTTATCGCGCATATATGTGGGAGAATCTTCTACCATAGCGATGATGTCGTCGTTGTCCAGATCTTCCATATTGAAGAGGTAGATGTGACGACGTTTGCGCAGACTCTTGCTTCCGATATTGCTGGCGCTTTCTCCGTATGCTTTGCGGATGCGTTCTTTGTTTTTCTCTTTTTCTTCTTCCAGTTGCAGTTGGCGTTCCTCTTCTTCCTGGCTGCGCGCAGCGTGCAGGCTGTCCATGCCGGGAACATCCTCTACTCCGAATCCGGTTGCAAGTACGGTAATCTTCACTTTTGTTTCCAAAGAGTTGTCGATGGCAACACCCCAGATAACCTCCACGCCTTCGCGGAACTTACTCATGAATTCATGTATCTCGTTCATCTCTTCCATCATCAATTCGGATGACGGACAGAAAGAAACGTTCAACATCACTTTTTTGGCGTTGAAGATATCGTTGTTGTTAAGTAGCGGAGAATGCAGCGCATCATCGATTGCTTTGGTTACCCGATTTTCTCCTTCACCGAATCCGGTACTCATGATGGCTACTCCACCATCTTTCAAGATAGTCTTCACATCGGCAAAGTCCAGGTTGACCGTACCGCGCATGGTGATAATCTCGGCAATACTTTTGGCAGCGATGGAGAGTGTATCATCGGCCTTGCCGAATGCATTCATAAAGGTAAGGTCGGCATATATTTCGCGCAAGCGTTCGTTGTTGATAACCAATAAAGCGTCAACGTGTTGAGCGATACGTTCCACGCCGTCCAACGCTTGGATAATTTTCTTTTCCCCTTCGAAGATAAAGGGGATGGTAACGATACCGACTGTCAGAATATCCATCTCCTTTGCGATGCGGGCAATGACAGGGGCTGCGCCGGTTCCTGTTCCACCACCCATTCCGGCAGTGATGAATACCATCTTGGTGCCGTCGTTCAGTTGGTTTCTAATGTCTTCTATACTTTCTTCGGCGGCATCGCGTGCCCGTTCGGGACGGTTGCCGGCCCCAAGACCTTGTGTGATGCTACGGCCCAGTTGCAGTTTCACCGGAACCGGTGATTCGGCCAATGCCTGGTTGTCCGTGTTGCAAAGAACGAACGTTACATCATGAATACCTTCCCGGTACATGTGGTTTACAGCGTTGCCACCACCACCACCTACGCCAATCACTTTGATGATCTTCGGTGAATCTGTCGGGAAATCGAATTGTACTATCTCGTCCATAATCTTATGCTAATTACTAGTTACTATTTACAAATTACAAGCTATGTCTCCGGAAGTTATTTCATTTCATCATCTTCATTGAAGATGTTGGTCATTTCCTCAATCGTTTTCTTCATTTTTGTTGTGAACCAACCGGGCTTAGCTTCTTTTTTCCGCCTTTCTTTCTCCTCCTTTTCTTTCTGTTTGCGAAGTTTCTCGGCTTCTTTGGCAGCCAGTTTGGCTTCTCGTTCCTCTTCCTCTTTCTTGAGTCGGGCGATGCGGGCCTGTTCTTTCAAATCTTGGTCGTTTTCGAACATATCGGCTGTCTTGAGAACTTCCGCTTCCGGTTTAGGAGTGGCCGGAGCAGGTTGAGAAACAGTTTCTATCAGGCAGCAATTCTGGTTCCCTTCAAACAGAAGTCCGAATAACGTATTCTGCGAGCCGTCTTTTTTCAGGATATCACTAGGGGCATGAACGGTATTGCGTGGAAGTCTTGCCATTCTGATTTTCTCTATTTTGCTACGTTTGCGCAACATCTCTTCCAGGTTCTTTAGGTTGGTAGCTCCTCCTGTCATGATAATTCCTGCCAGCAGTTTGTCGTCAAAGCCGGAGAGTTGTATCTGATTCCATACATTGGCGATGATTTCTTCGGCACGGGCTTCGATGATATTGTTGAGGTCGGCTACTTTAATGATACGGCTGTCATCGTCCAGTTTGCAAGTAGCCTCTTCTTGTTCGGGCTCTTCTTCATAAAGAGCGTCACCGTAGGTTTTCTTCAAACGTTCTGCTTCTTCCTCTTCCATCTGCAAGGTGGTGATGTCTCGTGTGATACTGTTACCTCCTAGTGGCAGCACAGTCAGGAAGCGGAGGATATTGTTTTTGTAAACGGAGATGGTAGTCGTATCTGCACCGAAGTCGACCAAAGCGCAGCCCGAACGGCGTTCGCTTTCTGTCAATACCGCGTTGGCTGTCACGAGCGGGGCAATCAGTTGTTCGGCTATATCTATTTTTGCCTGTTGGAAGCAATGCTCCAAATTCTTCCGCACGGAAGCACGGGCGACAATATTGAGGAAACGGCCTTCGATATGGCTTCCTACCAGACCCACCGGATTGGCTTGCAGGTTATTTCCCACTTTATATTCCTGTGGCGCTACGTCCAGTATGTCCATATCTACCACCGGGATGGCGATGTTCTCGTCGCCGATAGCACTGACAAGTTCCTCCGATATGATGGCTTCTTCTTCCAGATCGCGGCTTACCACGTTGCGTACTGTGCGAAGTGATTGACCGCCAATACCTACATATACTTTAGCAATTGAGTTTTTCAACTCACCTTCCAGTCTGTTGATGATAGAAGTCAGACTTTGTGCCGTCTTGTCCAGGTTAAAGATAACTCCTTTACGGATGAACGTAGAAGAGTCTTCCTGTGCATACGCCAGTATCTGCATACTTCCGTCACTGTTCTTTCTTCCGGCCACACCGGTTATCTTCGATGAACCAAGTTCAATAGCGGCGATAAATTCTGTTGTTGCCATCTCTTTATTTACTATTTAATTGTTTACAGTTTACTATTTGGAGAGATCTGTCACTTATATCTCATCACTTATCACTCATCGTTCTCTTTTCGTACAGATAATCTGATTGCTGAATTCAAGGTTGATGCGTGAATATTTGTTCCAGCCTACCTTATTGAGCCCTTTCTTATAGAATTCTTTCAGGCGTGCCAGTTTGTCTTCAAAGTCATCCAGTTTGCCGAGATAGACAAGGTGGTCTCCCACACGTGGCACTAATTCGATATTGCGGTCGGGCAATACATGAATCTGTTCTATCTGCGCATCCCAGAACTTATTGTTATGCAAAAATACACCAAACTTATATAAATCCTTCATTGCAAACGACTTTTCTACGTTTCCGGTGACAATTACCCGGTGAGCGACGCATTTTGCATCGGGAGGCATGACGGTTCCTTTGTTGTCAAGGTAGTAATTCTCACCGTTGGCGCTCATTACCCGTAAGATGGGAATGCGTTGTGTCACTTCCACGCAGACTTTGCCGCTAGGAGTCTTGTAGCATTCTGCTTCGTCAATCAACGGGTGTTTACTCAGTTCCCGTTCCAGTGACTTGGTAGAGATGCGTCCCATCTTTTTCCCGATGGGGTAGATGCCTTTTTTCTGAAGGATACCTTTCAGTTCGTCTTTAGTGATGAAACCGGCATAAGCGGTATCCTTGATAACTAATTCCATGTCACGGCAGGTCTGGTCGGCAGGCTTGCGGTTGAAGGCGCTGACAGCTACGACCAGGTAGGCTATGAGCACCAACATGACGATGGACAAAAGGATTCTCTTTACCATAAATTATTAATCATTCTTCCTTTCCAGTATTTTCTTTATCTCGGGGACATAGTTGTCTATATCTCCTGCTCCCAAAGTTATTAATACTTCAATGTTTTTATCTTTCAGAATGTTCAGTATATCTTCCTTTTTGCACATACTTTTTTCGATACCGGGACGGAGATTGTCGTAAATCAGCCGGCTGGTAACTCCCGGAATCGGGGCTTCGCGTGCCGGATAGATATCTACCAGAATCACTTCGTCAAGCAGCGACAGGCTGTCGGCAAAGTCTTGATAGAAATCGCGCGTACGGGTATAAAGGTGTGGCTGGAAGATAGCTGTGATTTTCTTGTCTTTGTAAAGCTCCCGCATCGACAGTACACTCTGCTTGATTTCTGAAGGGTGATGGGCATAGTCGCTCAGGAAGACTATCCGGTCGTTCTTGATCTTAAAGTCGAACCGGCGGTCTACTCCCCGAAAACTAGCCATGCCTCTTTTAATCTCTTCATCGGTTACTCCGTTCAGGTGTGCCAATGCCATAGCGGCTACGCCATTTTCTATGTTGATACTCACGGGCACTCCGAGTTGGATATCATTGATACGGGTATCCGGCGCCACAAAGTCTATAAATATCTCTCCGTTTCCGATGCGGATATTCTCTGCATGGAAGTCGCCCTCGTCACGTGAATAGGTGTAAACGCGTACACCGGGTTGCACTTTGGGCTGTAGTGAGATGCCTTTGCGGATGATCAATGCGCCGCCCGGCTGGATGAGGGTTGTGTAATGTTCGAAACTTTCCAGATAAGCTGCTTCTGTTCCGTAAATATCCAAGTGATCCGGATCGGTAGCTGTAATGACAGACATAAACGGGGACAGCCAATGGAAGGAACGGTCGAATTCGTCGGCTTCGATTACCGTGTAAGGGCTTTTCTGTGAAAGCAAGAGGTTTGTTCCGTAATTTTTCGAGATTCCTCCGAGAAAGGCGGTACATTCTACGTGTGACTGATGGAGCAGATGTGCCGTCATGGTGGATGTAGTGGTCTTTCCATGAGTACCGGCTACACACAAGCCTTTGCTCGAATGTGTAATCGTTCCCAATACTTGAGCGCGTTTTTGTATCTCGAATCCGTTGTTGCGGAAGTAAACCAGTTCTTCGTGTTCCTGTGGGACGGCGGGGGTGAATACGACGAGCGTACTTTCTTTGTCTTTACAAGCTTCCGGAATCAAATCCACATTTTCTTCGTAATGTATCTGCGCGCCTTCGGCAATCAGAGCTTCAGTCAATGGAGTGGGAGTACGGTCATATCCGGCTACTACCTTGCCTTTGAAGAGGAAGTAGCGTACAAGGGCACTCATACCGATACCGCCGGCACCTACGAAATAAACTGATTTTATAGTTTCGATATTCATTTCTTCTATCTTTAGTATTTGTATGAATCGATTAGTTCTTTGCTTCCGCCAGTTTTATCACTTCCTGCGCGATGATTTTCGCAGAATCGGGTAAAGCCAGCTTGGCTATATTCTCGCTTAATTCTTTTAATCTCCGCTCATCATTGACGGTGGTTAAAGCAACATCTACCAATGTCTTTTCCGCTTCGCTGTCTTTGACGTAGATAGCTGCCTGTTTGTCTACCAGTGCTAGGGCATTCTTAGTCTGATGGTCTTCGGCCACATTGGGGGAAGGTACCAGAATGACAGGTTTATGCAATAGGCAGAATTCAGAGATGGAGCCTGCTCCTGCACGGGAGATAACAAGGTCGGCCGCTGAATAGGCAGCAGCCATATCTTTGATAAAATCCGTTACATATAGATTGGGAAGTGCGCCTGCCGCTTTCACAGCTTCTGTCACTTGCGGATAGTAAAATTTACCGGTTTGCCAGATAAATTGTATGTTTCCGTTTTCTTTGATTGTCGCTAATCCGGCAGTCAGCGTGTTATTGATGGTGCGCGCTCCCAAGCTGCCACCTACGATAAGAATCGTTTTTTTGTCCGGTTGCAGATGGAAAGAACGTAGTGCGTCCTCTTTGGACGGCATATCTTTTGTCAGGTTCTGACGTACCGGATTTCCCGTCATGATAATCTTATCGGCAGGGAAGAATTTCTCCATACCGTCATAAGCTACACAGATTCTCCGGGCTTTCTGTGCCAATAGTTTATTGGTGACTCCGGCATACGAGTTCTGCTCCTGTATCAAGGTAGGCACTCCCATCATTCCAGCGGTCTTCAACGTGGGACCACTGGCGTAACCGCCTACGCCTACCGCTACTTGCGGACGGAAGTTCTTGATGATACTGCGCGCCTTCCATTGGCTGCGTATCAGTTTGATGATTACCGATACATTCTTCCATAAATGCTTGCGGTCGAAACCGGCTATCGGAAGACCGATGATTTGATAGCCCGCATCGGGAACCCGTTGCATTTCCATACGACCTTCCGCTCCTACAAAGAGGATTTTGGCGTCAGGGCGTAACTCTATTATCGCGTTTGCAATAGAGACGGCGGGAAAGATGTGCCCTCCCGTACCTCCACCGCTAATAATAATTCTAAGTTCTTTTTCCGTCATAGTTCTTTTCTCCTATCCGTTTCGTGCTACTGACCGTTCATTGCTTGTCACTCTCATCCTCGAATTTTGCATCGCTGTTCAAAATCTGTGCAGTTGGCTCGGCAGCAGTCTGAGCTTCCGAATTGGCGGCCGCATCTGTCGCGATCTGCAACTGAATCTGCGCATCGTGCGCTTTCTGTTCTTCCAGATGAGCGGTATATCGGCTGACGCTTAATATCATTCCGATGTAAGCACAATTAATCAATGTACTTGTTCCTCCTTTGCTGACTAGAGGTAGCGGTTGTCCTGTGACGGGGAATAGTCCGACGGCAACCATCATGTTCAGTATTGCCTGCGATACCAACAACAAGGCAATCCCCATCACAAGGAAGGCGGGAAAAGTCCTTTCGCATTTCTGGGCGATTCGTCCGGCCCGCATCAGCAAGCATAGATAGAGGAATACCACGAATATCCCCCCTATCAATCCCATCTCTTCGATCACAATGGCGAAGATAAAGTCGGAGAAGGCTTGACTGAGGAAATCGCGTTGTATTGAGTTGCCCGGACCTTTGCCGACTACATTGCTGGTAGCAATGGCGATTCGGGCGTGTGCTATCTGTGCGTCTTTATCAATATCGAACTTGGCGGCAGGTACCTCTTTATTTTCGAAGAAGCCGGAAACACGGTTCTGCCAGGTCTCGAAACGGTGAAGTCCCGGCGTATTGTGCAGTGTCTTTCCGGGAATGGCCATTAGTATTCCCACAGCCACTATGCCTACAAGTGCCATTAGCCCCAGCATACCGAACAGTTTCTTGGAAGATACCCGCCCGATGAACATCATCATACATACAACTCCGAATAGCAGCATGGCTGTTGAAAGGTTTTCCGGTGCAATAAGCAGAAAGACCAGTCCGGTAAGAATCATAATGTATTTGAAGGCTTTCGGGTTGGCTCCGTATTCGTCCTGTTTCTTGGACAAGATAAATGAGACGGCAATGATAACCGCCATTTTTGCCAACTCCGACGGTTGGAACTGTAATCCCATAAAGGTCATCCAACGCGCAGCTCCGTTGACACGGTCGCCTGTAATGATACCCATCAGGGTGACAAATGCCAACAGTACCAGAGAAATCGGATACAGGAAGACCGGAAATACCTGAAACCATTTGTAGGGTATGTTGTGTAGAATTACCACTACTACTGCACCCACCATCAGAATAACAGAGTGCTGTGTAATCGGTCCCCAATGGTCGCCACTTTTATAGGTCAGTGTCGACGCTGCCGAGAACACCTCGATTATCGAGATGAGGCAGAGACAAAGGAAAATAATCCAGATTACCTTGTCGCCTTTGAATATGTTCTTTAATAAATCCAATCTTGCAGAAATTAAAAATTATAAATTAAAAATTAAAGGGCACGGACGCATTCTTTAAATTGCTCGCCACGATCCTCGTAACTCTTGAAGAGGTCGAAAGAAGCGCAGCAAGGACTTAATAATACGGTTTCACCTTTCTTCGCCAATTTATAGGCGGCTTCTACGGCGTCTTTCATGCCGGTTTGCACGTCTGCTACGGGCAAACCGAAACGGTCGAAGAAATCATGCAGTTTCTCGTTGTGAAGTCCCATATATACAAGAGCCGAGCACTTTTCGCGTACCAGGTCTTCAATTTCCGTATAGTCGTTTCCTTTATCTTTTCCACCGAGAATCAATACTGTTTTGGTAGTCATGCTTTGCAGGGCATACCAACACGAATTGACGTTTGTCGCTTTGGAGTCGTTGATGAAATCAATTCCACGGACACGTGCCACTTTCTCCAACCGGTGTTCCACGCCCTTGAAGTCGGAGAGGGCCTTGCGTATGTTCTCTTTGGTGATACCTGCCAGATTGGCTGAGATACCGGCTGCCAAAGAATTGTACAGGTTATGCTGGCCTGTCAAAGCCAATTCCTCCTGTTCCATATTGAAAGCAATCGGCTCGTTGATTTTCACTTCGTGATCTTCTACGTATGCAATCGCTCCGTCTTCCTTTACGGCTGCGAAAGGGTAGAGGTGTGCTTTCAGACCATGCTTTGCCAATTCGCGTTTAATGATAGGGTCGTCGTTCCAGAAGATAAAAGCGTCGTCCGGAGTTTGATTCTGGGTGATACGGAATTTGGCATCGATGTAATTCTGCATACAATGATCGTAGCGGTCCAGATGGTCCGGAGTAATATTCATCAATACGGCTATATTTGCACGGAAGTTATACATATTATCCAACTGGAAAGAACTCAGTTCGATAATATAATAGTCATGGTGGTCTTCGGCTACCTGCAAAGCCAGGCTCTTGCCGATATTGCCTGCCAAACCTACGTTCATACCTGCACTCTTGAAAATATGGTAGATGAGGGAAGTCGTAGTCGTCTTCCCGTTCGAACCGGTGATACAGATCATTTTGGCGTTCGTGTAACGTCCGGCAAACTCAATCTCTGATATAACCGGCGTTCCTTGAGCTTTCAGTTTCAGAATGAGGGGAGCGTCATTCGGAATACCCGGACTTTTGATTACTTCGTCGGCATTCAGAATGAGTTCTTCGGTATGGCGGCCTTCTTCCCAGTCAATGTGGTGGCTGTCGAGAAGTTCCTTATACTTGTCCTTGATGGCGGACATATCCGAAACAAACGTCTCAAATCCTTTGACTTTAGCGAGTACGGCTGCACCTGCACCGCTTTCGCCAGCTCCTAAAATTACTATTCTTTTCATTTACACTAATGTGCTCTTGTCTCCAATATGCTGAATTGCCTATTAGTTGTGCACATCCTTTAAAAGTTAATAATCGGGTTAATACTCTCTGATTCTTTATTGTTAATTCACGCCTCAGTTATCTTCAGCGTTTACCTTATTTTCAGCGTTATAATCGTTATGGCTGCCAGCACGATGGTCACAATCCAAAAACGGACAGTAATTTTTGATTCGTGGAACAGTTGGTCGGGCTTGGTGAACTTCACCGTACATCCCGGTTCTATCAAATTCATGGAAGTGCGGAAATGATCGTGAATCGGCGTCCGTTTGAACAGCCGTTGTTTCACTCCTTTTCGTTTTCCGGCTTTATAGTAAGCCCGTTGGAGAATGACCGATAGATTTTCTACGAGGAATACACCGCAGAGAATCGGTATCAGCAATTCTTTATGGATGATGATGGCGAATACGGCAATGATTCCGCCAATCGTCAGACTGCCGGTATCTCCCATGAATACTTGTGCCGGATAGGCATTGTACCAGAGGAAGCCGATCAATGCACCGATAAAGGCGCAGATGTAAATTACGAGTTCTTCCGATCCCGGGATGTACATAATGTTCAGATAGCCGGCAAACTCAATGTGTGATGATACGTAAGCCAATATCCCTAGCGTAGCTCCGATGATGGCGGAATTGCCCGCCGCCATTCCGTCCATGCCGTCATTCAGGTTGGCTCCGTTGGATACGGCGGTAACGACAAAGATGGTGATGATAACGAACAGTACCCATCCGGCCGCTTGTGCGTGATCGCCCATGAAAGCTACCAGATCTGCATAGTCAAGGTTGTTGCTCTTAAAGAAAGGAATGGTCGTCTGGGTAGATTTCAAGTCATTTGTTCCGTGTACCACTTCCATCTCCTGTCCCGGATTGTGTATCTCGATGTTTTCGCGAATGACCACGTCCGGACTTAAATATAAAGTAAGTCCGACAATCAGTCCCAGACCTACTTGCCCGATGATCTTGAACTTGCCATGCAGTCCTTCTTTATCTTTCTTGAAAATCTTGATGTAGTCGTCGGCAAAACCGAGTGATCCCAGCCATACGGTGGTGATCAACATAAGTATCATATATATATTATGCAACTTGCCTAAAAGCAGGCAAGGAATCAGGATGGCGGTAATGATGATGACGCCTCCCATACTTGGTACGCCTACTTTGTTGACGCCGAACGGGTCGATTTTCGCATCCCGTTGTGTCTCCGTGATTTGTTTCTTCTTGAGCAGGTTGATAAACTTATCTCCCCAGATACTCGAAATAAGTAGGGCGAGGATAACTGCCATCAGTGCACGGAATGAGGTATATCCAAACATTCCCGCTCCGGGAAAATTGAGCTTATGCAGCCATTCAAACAAATAATATAACATTTCTTCAGTGGTTGGTGTCTAATCGTTCAACATTCTCTTCACTTCTTCTTTGTCATCGAAGTGATGTTTTACTCCTTTTATCTCTTGGTAATTCTCGTGCCCTTTTCCGGCAATGAGTATTACGTCTCCTTTCTCAGCCAGCATACAGGCCGTACGGATGGCTTCCTTGCGGTCGGCGATGCTTAATGTTTTTCTCATGTCTTCTGCATCCAGTCCGGCCAACATATCGTTGATGATGTCTTGCGGCTCTTCAAAACGTGGATTGTCCGAAGTGATGATAACACGGTCGCTGGCTTTGGCGGCTTCCTTTGCCATGATGGGGCGCTTGCCTTTGTCACGGTTGCCACCCGCACCTACTACGGTGATTACTTTTCCTTTCCCTTCCAATACCCCATGTATGGCATTCAGCACATTAGTAAGGGCGTCCGGAGTATGGGCGTAGTCGACAATTGCGGTAACTCCGTCTTTTGAACGCACAGCGTCGAAACGTCCTGCAACCGGATGCAGTGTGCTAAGGGCAACCAACACATCTTCTTCTTTTTTTCCGAGCAGGACAGCGGCACCGAATACCGCTAATAAGTTGGAAGCGTTGAACTTGCCGATAAACTGAACTGCCAGCTCGTGATTGTTGAAATCAAGTAGCATTCCTTCAAAATGGGATTCCAACACCCGTCCTTTGAAGTCACTGAGACTTCTCAGCGAATAAGTATAGACTTTGGAACGTGTGTTTTGCGTCATTACCAGTCCGTTCTTGTCATCGAGATTGGTCAGACTGAACGCATTCTTCGGCAGGTCATCGAAGAACTTTTTCTTAGCTTTCAGATAATTCTCTACTGTCTTATGATAGTCCAGATGGTCACGGGTGAGATTGGTGAAGATACCTCCGGCGAATTTTAATCCGCTGATACGCTTCTGTGCGATCGAATGGGAACTGACTTCCATAAAGGCGTATTTACATCCTTCGTCTGCCATCCGTCCCAATAAACGGTTCAGCGTGATAGGGTCAGGTGTGGTGTGCTCCGTTGGAATCGGCTCGTCATCGATATAATTGCAGACTGTAGAGATAAGTCCTACTTTATATCCGAAATAGCGGAAGGTATTATATAATAAGGTAGCGATGGTCGTTTTTCCATTTGTTCCGGTGACACCGACCAACTCCAGTTTGGAAGTCGGATCTCCATAGAAGGTAGTGGCAATCTTACCTACCGCGTCCTCGCTGTCTTTTACTTGTATATAGGTAATTCCCTCCACCGGTTTTTCGGGCATATCCTCGCAGAGGATAGCGGTGGCGCCTTTACTGATGGCGGCGGGTATATAGGCATGGCCGTCGGCTTGCGTACCGCGCATAGCCATGAACAGTTGTCCGGCTTCTACCAAACGGGAATCTATGTTGATTCCGGCAATTTCTATATTTGAATCTCCGGCTATCTGTACCGGTTGGATTGCTTTCAGTAGCTCATTTAATAACATTACTCTATTTGTTTTTAATCATTCACTATTTTAGCGTAAGCGTCACTGTCTGTCCTTTTCTAACAATGCTTCCGTTGGCTATCGACTGACTTTTTACCTTGCCCACTCCGACAAGATGCACTTTCAACCCTTTACTTTCCAGCAGGTATACAGCGTCTTTAGCTCCCATACCTATGACACTCGGTACAAAATTCTGCATATTGCTCCGACTTTCCAGCACTACGGCTTGTGGAGCCAGGTGGGTATTTCCCCACACTTCTTTTCCTGCGTCGGCTATTTTACCTTGCACCTGAATATTCAGTTCTTCCAATACCCGCTGAGCTTCCCTCATCTCTCCGGCTTTTACGTTCGGAATGACTACGGAATTCGTATCAATCGCATTGGTGAGCGGCAAACGTAAGTCTTTGGCGTATACTCTTTCGGCAATCCTGCTGAATACGCTACCTGCCATCAAACCTCCTGAGGCTGGTAGTCCCGGTTTCTGAATGGAAACAATCATGCTATATTTAGGATCCTCTGACGGGAAATAACCGCAGAAACTGACTAGATAATTCGTTCTCCCCGTCTTGTATCCGGCTGCTCCCTGTGAGATTTGCGCTGTCCCCGTTTTTCCCGAAACATGGAACTGTTTGCTTCCTGCCGGTTTGGCAAGTCCTTCACCTACTACTTTACGCAATATCATCTGTATGTCTGCCAATGTCTTGTCCGAACATATCTTCGGATTGATAACTTCGGTCGGATATTCTTTTACTATCTCTCCGTCTTTTATCGCTGCTTTTACGAACTTGGGACGCACCATTACGCCTTTGTTGGCTATTGCATTGTAAAAAGTAACGATGTTCATCGGTGGTACTTGTGTCTCGTAACCGATACTCATCCATGGCAACGCGGTCTTTGAAAAATAACTTCTCTCTTTGGGGCCCCGAATGTTCGGCTTCCCTTCTCCGGCTATCTGCAGATGGAGAGGTTGGTCAATACTCATCCGTTTTAGTCCGTCGACAAACTTCTGCGGATTGCTTCCGTAGAAGTGGTCTATGATATACGATGTACCCACGTTGGAAGACACTCCTAATATCTCGGTGACAGTTAGTTTGCCGTATCCTCCGCGATGCCAGTTGTGGTCCTTCATCACGCGACCATGCATCGGCATTTGCCCGTTGCCTGTATCCACTACGTAGTCGGGAGTGATTTTTCCATCTTCAAGAGCTACCATAATGGAGGCCGTCTTGAAGGTAGAACCGGGCTCAAGCATATCGCTGATGGCGTTATTGCGCATTTCGTAATATTCTCCGTCCTTGCCCTGCATCATATTGACGATTGCTTTTACTTCTCCCGTAGCCACTTCCATCAGAACGACTACACCAACACTTGCATTCAACTCTTTTAGCTTGTCTACCAATGCCTTTTCGCAAATATCCTGCATACCCACATCAATAGTAGTGAGGAGGTCGCAACCGTCAACCGGTGGTACGTCTACTATATTCAGGTATTTATTCATCACTTTCTGGCGATGTGTCAGTCCGTTCCGCCCTTTCAAGATGGTGTCAAAAGCCAACTCTATGCCATTTCTGGCTCCTTTTGCCGTATCGGCATAAACATCTCCCAACGTACGTGCTGCCAACGAGCCAAACGGTTTTTTCCTCTGATTGTAGGCTAACTCCTTGAATCCTCCTTTGTATCGGTTCAGGCAGAACACAGGCAATCTCTTTACCTCTTTATATTGTATATAGGAGATGCGTTTCGGGTAAATCAGATAGTTACGGCTCTTAGCCTGGCGCCCTTTTTTAAGATGTGCCTTGAATTGAGCGACACTCTTATCCGGGAAAATCTTGTTCAGTCCGATGCAGATTGAATCCATGTTGGCATTAAGAATGGAGTCGCGTCTGGCCTGATCTTTCTTTCTTCGTTTTTCGTCCTTCTCACCGGACATAAAGTCCATATATATCCTGTATTCGGGTAAGGAACTGGCCATTAGTTTACCGTCGGAGGAAATAATGTTTCCACGATTAGGCTTCACCGTTACGTTCTCTTTCACGAAACGATCGGCTACGTCCTGCCAATACTGACGCTCGGCAAACATAGTGATTCCTGCCTTTACGACAATTGCTACACCTATCAACGCCATCACGAGGATGACGAAGAAATAGCGGGTCATTATATTCTTTTTATTAACTGCCACAGTGCTTGTCTTTTAAAACTCCCAGATCTCCACCTATTTAATAAGGTAAGGAGGGTTGGTGGATGTCTGCAAATCACTCTCCTTACTAGAAATATAGTCTTCGATACGTGACTGGCGGCTCTTCTCCATCAGTTCCGAGCTACGTGTCAGCGCATCGTATTTTATATCTATCAGTTCCTTTTTTAACCGGTCTATCTCGATCTGCTGTTGCTGACTGGCATAGCGGTTATGGATGTAGAAGATGATGAATACCATGATCAGTACCAGCAACTTCGTCTGACGGCGGAAAAAGTCGGTAGCCAGAATGTCCCCACCCAGAATACTTTTTAGTGAGGTGCGTTTTTTCTTTTTTCCCTCTTCTGTTTTCTTATTTACTACTTCCTCTTCCATTTCTCTTTATTTCTTTTCTGCAATTCGTAATTTAGCACTTCTTGAACGCGGATTCCTTTCTATTTCCGTTTCGTCGGGAACAATCACTTTGTTGTTGACAAGGCGGAAGGGGGTATTCAGATTCCCGAAGAAATCGCTTTCTGCTTTTCCCTCTACATTTCCGGTTTTCATAATGTTTTTCACCATGCGGTCCTCCAGTGAGTGATAGGTGATCACTACTAGTCTGCCACCCGGTTTCAATGCTTCTGTTGCTGCCAGTAACATTTCTTTCAATGCTTCCATCTCTTGGTTTACTTCAATCCGCAGTGCTTGGAATACCTTTGCCAATTCCTTCTTTTCCCTTTCGCGACCAAAAAGTGGCTTGATGACTTCCAAAAACTCTCCGATGGTACGGATAGCCTGCCCGTTCCGTGCTTTGACAATCACAGACGCGAGTTTACGGCTATTTTTTAATTCTCCATAGAGATAGAAAATGTTGGCGAGGCGTTCCTCTTCGTAAGTGTTTACGATATCGGCTGCCGTAAGTCCTGCACGTTTATTCATGCGCATATCCAGATCTCCGTCGAAACGGAAAGAGAAACCGCGTTCACTGTCATCAAAATGATGGGAAGACACACCTAGATCAGCTAAAATCGCATCTACTTGCTCTATATCGTGATAGCGCAGGAAATTGTGCAGGTAACGGAAGTTGCTGCGTACGAAAATAAAGTGGGGATCATCAACGATATTCCGTTCGGCGTCTTCATCTTGGTCAAATCCTAAAAGTCGTCCGCCTTCCCCGAGCCGTGAAAGAATCTCTCGCGAATGTCCTGCTCCACCGAAGGTAACGTCTACATACGTTCCGTCAGGGCGGATGTTCATCCCGTCAACGCTTTCTTTCAGCAGCACAGGTACATGATATGTCAGTTCATCTTTCTCCATCTTGTTTGTTTTCATCGTTCATAATTTCTTCTAATGCCGCTCCGAACTCTTCGGGTGACATAAACGGCTGTTCTGCCCGCTCCTTCGACCAGATCTCTATCTTGTTGTCGATGCCGATGAAGCGTATATCCCCATGTATATTGCAGATCTGTAAATACCGCTTGGGGATTAATATGCGTCCGTTGCTGTCCGGTGTCACCACCTCAACGTCGCTCACAAACTGTCTGAAAATGAGTTGATGCTTATTGTTCCACTTGTTAAGTCTGCTGCGAAGTTCGTTCAACTCCTCGTTCCACACGCCCTCTGGGTATAGAGTCAGGCAGTCTTGAAATACGTCTTTGCGCATAATAAGCCTTTCTTCAGAAGCAGCTTGTAATTGCTTCCTGAAGATAGCGGGAATGAACACTCTTCCTTTAGTGTCTGCTTTGGCTTCAATATTACCTAAAAAACGTATCATTACCTTATTATAATAAGAGACCGTAAAAGTATGAAATTCCCCACAATTCCCCACGATTTTCCACAAAAACTTTTAGAGAAGTTTTCAACAGAGTGTTAAATGTTGATTTACTTGAAAAAAAGAGCCCCGAGTGTCGGTATGTTCAACACTCGGGGCTCGTACAATTTAGTATCTTTTTAGTTAAGGTCTAGCGAAAATCTTTCAGGTCTTCCTGCAATTTCTGGCGTGTGAAGAAGATGCGGCTTTTTACTGTACCCAAAGGGAGGTTCAGTTTCTCCGCAATTTCTCGGTATTTGAATCCTGAAACGTGCATTGCAAACGGAACTCTGTATTCTTTAGGGAGTTTGTTGACTACCCGGTGCATCTCTTTCAGGTCGTATGCTCTCTCTGTACTTTCATAACTTGTATCTTGCGGCAAGTTCAGGTGGTATAAGTTGTCGGTTTGGTCAACAAATGTTTGATCGCGGACTACCTTGCGGTAGTTGTTGATGAATATATTGCGCATGATGGTGTACATCCATCCTTTAAAATTAGTATCAGGCATATATTTATCTTCGTTATCTAATGCTTTTAATGACGTCTCCTGCAACAAATCGTTTGCTTCTTCACGATCAGTTGTCAGTTTGTAGGCGAAGCGGAATAATTCTTCTTGTACTCCTACTAAATCTTTTCTGAAGCTTAAACTTTTCATACTGTGTTGCTTTTAAATTGTGAATATTCGTTCGTAAATTTCGATGTTGCAATTTTACGGTATTTTCAGGAATTCGATGGGGGAAAATCAGACTGAATTTGACCTGAAAATTGTCAGCTGATAGTTTTTAGGTGGTATTTGATAGTTTTTGGGTGCTATTTTTTTGTGTTATGAACTTTAATCCTGCATTTTCTACCAAATTATTGCGATTAATAAAAAAGAACCGTTAATTTTGTGCCATCATTTTTATTTGAAAAGAATGACTGATGACTCTTTATTTTTGATTGATGTCGATAAGATTCTTCGGACAAAAGCTCCGAAGCGATATAAGTACATCCCTAAGTTCGTGATTTCTTATTTGAAGAAAATTGTTCATCAGGATGAGATCAATGTATTCCTGAATGAATCGAAAGATAAAGTAGGGGTAGACTTCTTGGAGGCATGTATGGACTTTCTGGATGCGAAGGTGGATGTGAAAGGTATCGAAAACCTGCCTAAAGACGGATTGTACACCTTTGTGTCCAATCATCCGTTGGGAGGGCAGGACGGTGTCGCGCTTGGTTATGTGTTGGGGCGGCATTATGACGGGAAGGTGAAATATCTGGTGAACGACTTGTTGATGAATCTTCACGGATTAGCTCCGCTTTGCATACCTATTAATAAAACCGGCAAACAGGCAAAGGATTTCCCTAAGATGGTGGAGGCCGGATTTAAGTCCGACGATCAGCTGATCATGTTTCCTGCCGGTCTCTGTTCGCGTCGGCGTAATGGAGTGATTCGCGATCTGGAATGGAAGAAGACATTTGTAGTAAAGAGTATACAGACGGAACGTGATGTGATCCCCGTGCATTTTGGAGGTCGGAACTCCGATTTCTTTTATAATCTGGCAAATTTCTGCAAAGCATTAGGTATTAAGTTCAATATCGCCATGTTGTACCTTGCGGATGAAATGTTCAAGAACCGACACCAGACTTTTACTGTAACTTTCGGTAAGCCGATACCCTGGCAGACTTTCGATAAATCGAAAACTCCGGCACAGTGGGCGGAGTACGTGAAAGACATTGTATATAAACTGTAACTGATAGAACAACTATAACAAGAAATATGGAAGAGATTATTAAACCGGTAAGCAAAGAGCTGCTGAAGGCGGAGTTGACGGAAGACAAACGCTTGCGAATGACGAATAAAAGTAATAATCAGATTTATATTATTACTTATCAGAATGCACCCAATGTAATGAGGGAAATCGGTCGTTTGCGTGAAATCGCTTTTCGTGCTGCCGGTGGAGGAACGGGGCTGTCGATGGATATAGATGAATATGACACTATGGAACATCCATATAAGCAGTTGATCGTATGGAATCCGGAAGCAGAAGAAATATTGGGCGGCTATCGGTATTTGCTTGGAACGGATGTGCGTTTCGATGAGAAAGGCGCTCCGATCCTGGCTACTTCTCATATGTTTCATTTCTCGGAAACTTTTATTAAAGAATATCTTCCTCAGACCATTGAACTGGGACGTTCGTTCGTTACGCTCGAATATCAGTCTACACGTGCCGGTAGCAAAGGATTGTTTGCTCTGGATAATTTGTGGGATGGGTTGGGCGCGTTAACGGTGGTCATGCCGAACGTGAAGTATTTCTTTGGAAAAGTGACCATGTATCCTAGTTATCATCGTCGGGGACGTGATATGATTCTTTATTTCCTCAAAAAGCACTTCTATGATAAAGAAGAATTGGTTACTCCAATGGAGCCTTTGAAGTCGGAGACTTCCGAAGAAGAGTTGAAGGCTTTGTTCTGTAAGGATACTTTCAAGGAGGACTATAAGATATTGAATTGTGAGATTCGCAAATTGGGATATAACATCCCGCCGTTGGTGAATGCTTATATGAGCTTGAGCCCTACGATGCGGATGTTCGGAACCGCCATCAACTATGAATTTGGCGATGTGGAAGAAACCGGAATCCTGATTGCGGTAGATGAAATATTGGAGGATAAGCGGATGAGACACATCCAGACGTTTATAGAAAGCCATCCGGATGCGATGAAAATGCCTTGTGATAATGATGAAGCATTCGCTCCGAAAGTCGTTACACCGCAGGCAGACTGTTGCCGTTAATTTTACGATAAAGATCAAGAGCGAAGACATCGGTCATACCCGATATATAGTCAAGTACCGCCTGTATTCTTTCATAGAGTGCAGGCGCTTTTATATTATACTGGCTTGAAACCCGATTGATGAGCAACTCGGAATAGGCCTTTCCGGGAGAGGTTACCGCATCTATCATCAGTTCCAGCAAGGTACTGATGACGCGGAAACCGGCTAACTCGATGTCCAGTACATCCCTTGACCGGTAGATCTTTTTCAGGGATACTTCGGCGCAGTGCTTGTATGCGTTTGCCGGACGCTCGGATATATGTTTGATAAGCGCTCCTTCAAAAGTGCCGGATAGAATCTCCGCTTCGTGCTCCAGAAATACACGGGTACATTCGCGAATCAGTAATCCGATGACGGAAGAACGCAGATAAGCGATTTGCTCATTCGTGTCGCTGACAATGAGGAAGGTTTGTCGGATGCGTTCCCGGCGTTCTTCACTGAAATAGGCCATTAACAGTTCCTTTGTCTCTTCGGTAGTGAGGATTTTCAGTTTATGCGCATCTTCAATATCCATCATTTGATAGCAGATGTCATCTGCGGCCTCTACCAAGTAGACCAATGGGTGACGTGCATATTTCAACGGATGTTCATTAAGTAAGGTTAATCCCAACTCGGTTGCTATCTTATGGAAACTTTCTTCTTCGCTGACGAAGAATCCGAATTTGGATTTTGTGCCGGCAAGACTTGATGAAAAGGGGTATTTCACAATGGAAGCCAATGTCGTGTATGTCATTGCAAATCCTCCTTTCCGCCTGCCTTCAAATTGATGGGTCAGGAGTCGGAATGCGTTTGCGTTTCCTTCAAAATGTGTCAGATCTTCCCATTCCATCGTAGAAAGTTGCTCTCCGTCCGGCTGTATTTCTTTCAAGTGGAGTCCTTTCCCTTCAGAGAAGAATGTGGATATAGCCCGCTCACCGGAATGTCCGAAGGGAGGATTGCCCAAGTCATGCGCCAGACAAGCGGCGGAGACAATAGAACCGATCTCCGGTAAAAAGGATTCTTGAAGCTCCGGTTGGCGTTGCAGGATGGCTTTGGCTACATCATTGCCTAGAGAACGGCCGACACAAGAAACTTCGAGACTGTGTGTGAGCCGGTTGTGTACAAAGACACTGCCCGGCAGGGGAAATACCTGCGTCTTATTCTGTAACCTGCGGAAAGGAGCGGAGAAGATCAGACGGTCATAGTCCCGTTGAAATTCCGAGCGGTTCTCCTGTCGTACTTCGTGGAATTCTTCCATTCCGAAGCGTTTAGCTGATATTAATTGGTTCCAATTCATGGCAAATGTGTGCATTATTTATTATTTAACTGCAAACTTAACTATTTTTCAGTTCAAAATGTGTATTTTCGCCTGTTAATATAGTAAACGTGTATTTTATGAATATTCAAGTTATCAATAAATCGAAGCATCCGCTTCCGGCTTATGCCACAGAATTATCTGCAGGAATGGATATCCGTGCTAATCTTTCCGAACCTATTATATTGGAACCGTTGCAGCGTTGTCTGGTACCTACCGGATTATATATAGCTCTTCCGAAAGGATTCGAAGCACAAATACGTCCCCGTAGCGGGCTGGCTATCAAGAAAGGAATCTCTGTTCTCAATTCTCCCGGAACGATTGATGCGGATTATCGGGGGGAGATTTGCATTGTTTTAGTTAATTTATCGTCCGAAGCGTTTGTGATTGAAGATGGAGAACGTATCGCCCAAATGGTGATAGCCAAGCACGAACAAGCCGTGTGGCAGGAAGTGGAAGTGCTTGATGAAACAGAACGTGGAGCCGGAGGCTTCGGTCATACAGGGAAAAAATGAAAAAGATAATACTATTCTTGCTGATAAATGCCTTACTGTTTCCTCTTTGCACGACTGTGCAAGGTAAAAAGAAAAAGGTGAGGAAGGAGGAGAAAACTGTTGTACTGCAACTGACGGAAGAGCAGCAACGTAAATATGACTATTTCTTTCTTGAAGCTATACGAATGAAGGAAAAGAAAGAATATGCTACGGCTTTTGGTCTGTTACAACATTGTTTGGAAATCAACCCGAACGCTTCGTCCGCCCTTTATGAAATTTCTCAATATTATATGTTTCTCCGTCAGGTACCTCAGGGACAGGCTGCTTTAGAGAAAGCGGTAGCTTATGCTCCGGACAATTATTGGTATAGTCAGGGATTAGTCAGCCTGTATCAGCAGCAGAATGAACTGGATAAGGCTGTGACTTTGCTTGAAACAATGGTTACTCGTTTTCCGGCGAAGCAAGACCCTTTGTTCAATTTGCTTGATATTTACAGCCATCAGGAGAAATATAATGATGTGATTTCCACATTGAACCGTTTGGAGAAACGTTTGGGAAAGAACGAACAGTTGTCTATGGAGAAATTCCGTATTTATCTTCAGATGAAAGATGATAAAAAAGCATTCAGGGAGATAGAAAGTCTGGTGCAGGAATATCCGATGGACATGCGCTATCAAGTGATACTGGGGGATGTATATCTGCAAAACGGAAAGAAGCAGGAAGCATACGAAGCGTACCAAAAGGTATTGGCTGTGGAACCGGATAATCCGATGGCGCTTTTCTCGATGGCTTCCTATTATGATCAGATTGGACAGAAAGAATTGTATCAGCAACAATTGGACACATTATTGCTGAATAAGAAAGTGGCGCCTGATACTAAAATTAATGTGATGCGTCAGATTATTGTGGAGAATGAGCAATCGGCCGCTAAAGACAGTACCCAAGTGATAGCCCTGTTTGATCGGATTATGAAACTGGACCAGGATGATCCGCAGATTCCCATGCTTTATGCACAGTATCTATTGTCGAAGAATATGGAACCGGAAGCAGTGCCTGTATTGGAACAGGTGGTTGATTTAGATCCCACGAATAAGGCTGCCCGCTTGATGTTGGTCAGCGCTGCCGTGAAAAAGGAAGACTACAAGCAGATTATAAAAGTCTGCGAGCCGGGCATTGAAGCTACTCCGGATGCATTGGAACTTTATTATTATCTGGCTATTGCCTATCATCAGGCAGAGCAGACAGACAGTGTGTTGAGTATTTGTAGTAGGGCATTAGAGCATATTACACCCGATACCCGAAAAGAGGTCATTTCGGATTTCTATTCAATTATGGGGGATATCTATCATACCAAAAAGCAAATGAAGGAAGCTTATGCTGCCTACGATTCAGCTTTGGTGTATAACCCTTCCAACATCGGTGCGTTGAATAATTATGCCTATTATCTGTCTGTGGAACGGCGTGATTTGGATAAAGCGGAAGAAATGAGTTATAAGACCGTAAAGGCAGAACCTAATAATTCGACTTATCTCGATACGTATGCCTGGATTCTTTTTGAGAAAGGCAACTATGCTGAGGCTCGTATTTATATTGATAATGCAATGAAGAGTGATGGAGGGAAAAGTGATGTAATAGTGGAGCATTGCGGGGATATTTATTTTATGACGGGTGATGTGGAAGGCGCACTGGGATATTGGAAGAAGGCATTGGAGATGGGTAGTGAGTCGAAAACATTGAAGCAGAAAATAGAAAAGAAGAAATTTATAGCAGAATGAAAAGGATAGTTTATCTATTGTTGGTTGTGGTTGTGTTGGCTGGTTGTAAGAGTTCGAAGCGCCTGGTGACTTCGGAGACAAAGGCACCTGTATCCAGTTATCTGGCTTCCAAGCTCCAACTGACTATTCCCGATAAAAAAGGAGGAAGCCTGTCGGTAGGAGGAACCATGAGGATGAAAACTCATGAGCGGGTGCAAATCTCTTTGCTGATGCCTATTCTGCGTACAGAGGTAGCACGTATCGAAGTGACTCCTGAGGAGGTATTGTTAGTGGACAGGATGAACAGAAGATTTGTTCGTGCAAGTAAAGAAGAACTGAAGGGTATATTACCCAAGAATGCGGAGTTCTCTCGTTTGGAGAAGATACTGACAGATGCGTCTTTACCCGGTGGAAAGACAGAACTGACAGGAAAGGATATAGGAATTTCTTCGTTGGAAAAAGTAAAGGTGCAACTTTATGAGTTCTCTACGAAAGAGTTTTCAATGACTCCGACTGAGTTGAGTTCTAAGTACAGGCAGGTTCCTTTGGAAGAATTAATAAAAATGTTGGTAGCTTTGTTATGATGAAACGTTTTTTTGTTATTCTTATCGGTTGCCTTTGGCTGGCAGTTCCGCTTTTCGCTCAATCGAACAAACTGATTCGTGAGTTGGAGAGCAAACGTGGTGCGCTGCAAAAACAGATTGCCGAGTCGGAAACGATATTGAAGAATACAAAGAAAGATGTAGGTAGTCAGTTGAATAGTCTGGCGACATTGACCGGGCAGATTGAAGAGAGGAAACGTTATATCATGGCTATTAACAATGATGTAGAGGCTATCGAGCGTGAGCTGGCTTCTCTTCAACGGCAATTGAGGAGCTTGGAAAAAGATTTGAAAGATAAGAAAAAGAAATATGAAGCTTCTGTCCAGTACCTGTATAAGAATAAATCGATAGAGGAAAAACTGATGTTTATTTTTTCTGCCAAGAACTTGGGGCAAACTTATCGCCGTATGCGTTATGTTCGCGAATATGCTACCTATCAGCGTTTGCAAGGAGAAGAAATCCTGAAAAAACAGGAACAGATACGTAAAAAGAAGGCGGAACGGCAGCAGGTAAAGGCTGCCAAAGAGAATTTGCTGAAAGAACGTGAAGGTGAAAAAGTGAAGTTGGAAGCACAGGAGAAAGAAAAAAGGATTTTGGTTGCCAATCTGCAAAAGAAACAAAGAGGATTGCAGAATGAGATTAATAAGAAACGGAGAGAGGCTAATCAACTGAATGCCCGTATTGACAAGCTGATTGCGGAAGAGATTGAACGTGCCCGTAAGCGTGCACAGGAGGAAGCCCGTCGTGAGGAGGCGGCTCGCAGGAAGGCGCAAGGCAAGGAAGGACAATCGGCTGGAACCGGAGCGAAAACGAAGTCGAAGCCTTTGGAGGTGTATACAATGAGTAAGGCGGATCGGGAGCTATCCGGCAATTTTGCCGCCAATCGTGGAAAGCTTCCTATGCCCATATCCGGTGCTTATATCATCACCAGCCATTATGGGCAATATGCGGTAGAGGGACTACGCAATGTGAAACTTGATAATAAAGGAATAGATATACAAGGAAAGCCGGGTGCTCAGGCACGTGCCATCTTTGACGGAAAAGTGGCAGCCGTATTCCAACTGAACGGATTATTTAATGTTCTTATCCGGCATGGGAATTATATTTCTGTTTATTGTAATCTGTCTTCCGCTTCTGTGAAGTCCGGTGATACAGTGAAAACTAAACAGCACATCGGAGAGGTCTTTTCGGATGGAACGGATAATGGACGGACGGTGTTGCATTTCCAACTGCGTCGTGAAAAGGAGAAACTGAATCCGGAGCCTTGGCTCAATCGATAAAGTGATAGTTGAAGATACTAAGAGTATAACGAGCGGACTTCTGTATTAAAGCAGAAGTCCGTCTAATAATTCCAGATATAGTCCGATAGCTTCTTCTATCTCTTTCAGCATAATATATTCTTCTGCCGTATGTGAACGTGAAGAACGTCCCGGTCCTATTTTTACCGATGGAAAAAACATTAATGCCTGGTCGGATAGAGTAGGGGAACCGAAAGGAATACGTCCCATTTTTATTGCTTTTTGGACAAACGGATGTTTCTCGTCGATCCGTGAGGAGTTGAGACGGAACGAGCGGGCTTTGGCTTCGCAAGAGATATGTTTCTTGATTTCAGCAAATAAATCTTCATTCGAGTAAAGCTCGTTGCTACGGATATCAACAACGAAAGTGCACTTATCGGGAACTACGTTGTGTTGAGTACCTGCATTAATTACAGTTACACTCATTTTTACCGGTCCTAGTAACTGCGATTCTTTATCAAAGCGATAGTCGCGGAACCAGGCAATATCATTCAAGACCTTATAAATGGCATTGTCTCCTTCGTTGCGTGCGGCGTGTCCTGCCTTGCCTGTGGCGGTAACGTCCAATACCATAAGCCCTTTTTCGGCAATGGCAGGTTGCATCTCCGTCGGTTCGCCTACGATGGCGAATGAAATGGGGGGGAGTCCAGGTAATACACTTTCAATTCCGTCTTTGCCCGATACTTCTTCTTCACAGGAAGCAAGATAAATCAAATTATATCTCTGTGAAGTACGACATAGTTGCAGAAACACCTGTAATAGAGATACAACACTTGCGCCTGCATCGTTGCTTCCCAGTCCATACAATTTTCCGTTCTCTTCACGTGGCGTAAACGGGTCTTTCCGCCAGCCGTTGACAGGTTTGACGGTATCTATGTGGGAATTGAGCAGTATAGTCGGCTTCTTCAGGTCAAACATGGGGCTAAAGCACCACACATTATTACCCTTGCGCCCGGTCTGCATACCTTCCATTTCAATATAATTTTGCAGGAAGTCTGCGGCTTGAGTCTCTTCCCGGCTAAGAGAAGGGATACTGATTAATGATTTAAGAAGGCTTGTAGCCTCTGCTGTCATAGTCGGAATATCATATTTCATACTGCAAATATTTTGTCTATTACTTAATATTTGCACAAAGATAGTCGTTTTGCGCAATTGTTTCAAATAAAACTAATACCTTTGTACCATATTTACTAATACAAAGAGTATGACTTATCATCATTTATCTGTCTTAGTCCATCGTCAGGCTGAAAAGTATGGCGACAAGGTAGCCTTAAGGTACCGTGACTATGAGACAGCTCAATGGATTCCGATCACCTGGAATCAATTCTCCGGAACTGTGAGGCAGGCTGCCAATGCGCTCGTTGCGTTGGGAGTGGGAGAACAAGAGAATATCGGTATCTTTTCGCAAAACAAGCCTGAATGGTTTTATGTAGATTTTGGTGCATTCGCCAATCGTGCTGTGACCATTCCATTTTATGCGACCAGTTCACCGGCACAAGCACAATACATTATCAACGACGCACAAATACGCTATCTTTTTGTAGGTGAGCAATTTCAATACGACGCTGCATTCAGTATCTTTGGCTTTTGCACCTCACTGCAACAACTGATTATCTTTGACCGTTCGGTAGTAAAAGACCCCCGTGATGTGTCGTCCATCTATTTTGATGAGTTTATGGCGATGGGAGAAGGACTTCCGCACAATGATGTGGTGGAAGAGCGTACGGGACGTGCTTCTTATGACGATTTGGCTAATATTCTTTATACGTCCGGAACGACAGGTGAACCGAAGGGAGTCATGCTTCATCATTCTTGTTATTTGGAACAGTTTCGCACTCATGACGACCGCCTGACTACGATGTCGGATAAGGATGTTTCTATGAACTTCCTTCCATTGACGCATGTATTTGAAAAGGCTTGGTGCTATCTCTGTATCCATAAAGGGGTACAGATCTGTATCAATCTCCGTCCGGCGGATATACAGACAACCATTAAGGAAATTCGTCCGACATTGATGTGCAGCGTTCCTCGTTTCTGGGAAAAAGTGTATGCCGGAGTACAAGAGAAGATCAATGAGACCACAGGAATGAAGAAAGCATTGATGTTGGATGCTATCCGGGTTGGTAAGATTCACAATCTTGATTATCTGCGGAAAGGAAAGACGCCTCCTGTGATGAACCAATTGAAATATAAGTTCTACGAAAAGACCATTTATTCTTTACTGAAGAAGACCATCGGTATTGAAAACGGGAATTTCTTTCCGACTGCCGGTGCTGCCGTACCCGATGAAATCAATGAATTTGTCCATTCGGTAGGCATTAATATGGTTGTCGGTTATGGACTGACAGAGTCTACGGCTACTGTGTCTTGCACATTGCCGGTGGGATATGATATTGGTTCGGTAGGTGTTGTATTGCCGGGAGTTGAAGTGAAGATCGGTGAGGATAATGAAATTCTTCTTCGAGGTAAAACCATTACAAAAGGATATTATAAGAAAGCGGAAGCTACGGCTGCTGCTATTGATTCGGACGGATGGTTTCATACGGGCGATGCAGGCTATTTTAAGAATGGGCAGTTGTTCCTGACAGAGCGTATTAAAGACCTATTCAAAACTTCGAATGGAAAATATATCGCTCCGCAGGCTTTGGAAACAAAGTTGGTTATCGACCGTTATATTGACCAGATTGCTATTATTGCCGATCAGCGTAAGTTCGTTTCTGCTTTGATTGTTCCCGTATATGGATATGTGAAAGAGTATGCGAAGGAAAAAGGTATTGAGTATAAGGATATGAGTGAATTGTTGCAACATCCAAAGATTGTAGGGCTGTTCCGTGCGCGGATAGAAACCTTGCAACAACAGTTTGCGCATTATGAGCAAATCAAACGTTTCACCTTGCTTCCCGAACCATTTAGTATGGAGCGTGGAGAGCTTACCAATACATTGAAACTGAAACGTTCAGTCGTTTCTGAAAATTATAAAGACCTGATTGAGAAGATGTACGAGGAGAGTTGAGAGCCAGGCTTGAGATTCGATGTGAGATAAGTGTACGATTATAATTTATAACTTTTAATTTCTAATTTAAGAAGATGATTACTATTGAACAACTTAAAGACGTGAAAGAGCGCACGGATGCGCTGAGGAGGTATCTTTGACGTCGACGGGAAGAAAATTCAAGTTGAAGAAGAACAGTTAAGAACGCAGGCTCCGGGATTTTGGGATGACCAGAAGAAAGCTGAAGCCCAAATGAAGTTGGTGAAAGACCTGCAAAAGTGGATTGACGGCTATAATGAGGTCAAAACGCTGGCAGATGAACTTGAGCTGGCATTTGATTTCTATAAAGAGGAACTGGTAACAGAGGAAGATGTGGATACTGCTTATGCGAAAGCGCGTGAGGCGGTAGAAGCGCTTGAACTCAAGAATATGCTTCGTGATGAGGCCGACCAAATGGATTGTGTGTTGAAGATCAATTCCGGTGCCGGTGGTACGGAGAGTCAGGATTGGGCTTCTATGTTGATGCGTATGTATTTGCGTTATGCTGAGACAAATGGCTATAAGGCTACTATTGCCAACCTTCAGGAAGGTGATGAGGCCGGAATCAAAACCTGTACGATCAATATTGAAGGGGATTTTGCCTACGGTTATCTGAAAGGAGAAAATGGGGTGCACCGTCTGGTACGTGTCTCTCCTTACAATGCACAGGGTAAACGTATGACATCTTTTGCTTCTGTCTTTGTCACCCCGTTGGTAGACGACAGTATTGAGGTGAATATTGAGACGGCACGTATCTCTTGGGATACTTTCCGAAGCGGTGGCGCCGGCGGTCAGAATGTGAACAAGGTAGAATCCGGTGTCCGTTTGCGTTATCAATACAAAGATCCTTATACCGGTGAGGAAGAGGAGATTCTGATTGAAAATACGGAAACCCGCGACCAGCCTAAGAACCGTGAAAATGCAATGCGCCAGTTGCGTTCTATCTTATATGATAAAGAGTTGCAGCACCGTATGGCAGAACAGGCGAAGGTGGAAGCGGGAAAGAAGAAGATCGAATGGGGCTCGCAGATCCGAAGTTATGTTTTTGACGACCGCCGTGTGAAAGATCATCGTACCAACTATCAGACTTCGGATGTGAACGGAGTGATGGATGGTAAGATAGAGGATTTTATTAAGGCTTATCTGATGGAATTCTCTTCACAGGAATCATAAAATACAAAATTAGCAACTGTTATTTTTGGAAAGTTAAAAGATTTGTCCTTACTTTGTTAGCGTTGAACTTTAAAGCTAACTATTATGGGCAAGGGTAAGAAAAAAGTAGCGATTAGTAAGAAGGAAGAAGAGCAGGCCCAGAAGGTTGTCAAAATAGTGTTTGTCTCATTAATTATTTTGGCACTGATTATGCTGATTGCCTTTTCCTTTTTCGGCTGATAATCTCACCACAGGTTTGTGTAATCTGTGGTGAGTTTTTTGTAATACTACTGTAACCGGATTGTCATTCTTGTGTATCCTTGCAGTTGTACTTTTGCTGCGGATTAAGTAGCAAACAACTGAAATGAGTAGAATTACAACAACAGTCGTAACATTATTGTTGGCGGCAACAGCTTTCGGACAGGCTAAAGAAGACGCCGGAGATGGCAAAAAATTAGATAAGCAGACGATGGAATGGAAAGACTATTTGCCCGAGATTCACGGAACGATTCGGGGAAAATACGAATTCCAGACAGAAACAGAGGAAAGTCGTTTTGAAGTACGTAACGCGCGCTTTAGTGTTTCGGGAAATGTGCATCCTTTGGTTGCTTATAAAGCGGAAATCGACCTTTCTGACGAGGGCTCTATTAAAATGCTGGATGCGTATGCACGTGTCTTTCCGATGAAAGATCTTAATTTCACGATTGGGCAAATGCGGGTACCTTTTACGATTGATGCTCATCGTTCTCCTCACCAACAGTATTTTGCCAATCGTTCATTCATAGCCAAGCAAGTAGGAAATGTCCGTGATGTCGGGTTCACTACTGCTTATAAACATACGAGTGGCTTCCCGTTTATTCTTGAGGCCGGATTATTTAACGGTTCGGGGCTTACCAATCAGAAAGAATGGCATAAAACATTGAACTACTCGGTTAAAGCTCAGTTATTGCCCGGCAAAAATTGGAATATAACACTCAGCACCCAGATGATAAAGCCGGAATCCGTACGGATTAATATGTATGATGCCGGTATTTACTATCAAAATAATCGTTTTCATATTGAAGCGGAATATCTATATAAAATGTACGGGCATGAGACGTTTAAAGATGTGCACGCTGTGAATAGCTTTGTCAATTACGACTTGCCTTTGAAGAAAGTATTCAATAAAATTTCTTTTCTTGCACGTTATGACATGATGACGGATCATAGTGACGGCAAAATAGATAAGACGACAAATGCCTTGGTTATAAACGATTATGCACGCCATCGTGTCACGGGTGGGATCACACTTAGCCTTTCAAAAGCTTTCATTGCCGACCTTCGTTTGAACTTCGAAAAGTATTTCTATAAAAAAAACGGTATCCCGAAAGAATCGGAGCAGGATAAAATCGTAATTGAATTTATGACAAGGTTCTGATTTTTATGATTACTTTTGTGGCATGGCACAAGAAATAGAACGTAAATTTTTAGTTATCGGAGAGTATAAGTCGTTGGCATTTGCGAAAAGTCGTATTGTGCAGGGATATATCAGCAGTGCTCGTGGAAGGACTGTCCGGATACGTATCCGGGATGATAAGGGATACCTGACTATCAAGGGGGCTTCCAACGCTTCCGGTACAAGCCGTTATGAATGGGAAAAGGAACTGTCTTTGCCGGAGGCGGAAGAACTGATGAAATTGTGTGAACCGGGAATTATTGACAAGACCCGTTATCTGGTTCGTAGCGGCAGGCATATATTTGAAGTTGACGAGTTTTATGGTGAGAATGAGGGGCTTGTGGTGGCGGAAGTCGAGCTGGCTTCTGAAGATGAGGCCTTTGTGAAGCCGGACTTTATCGGTGAAGAAGTGACGGGCGATATACGTTATTACAATTCCCAACTAATGAAAAAACCGTATAAGATGTGGTGAACGTTAACAAATAAACCGTATATTTGTTCTTATAATAAAAAGGGTAGTATATGGAACAGTTATATGGTTATGTGCCACGAGAATTGGTTACCTTTATTCTGGTGACCTTATTCTCTTTGTTAATCGGACTCTCACAGCGCCGTATCAGTCTGAAGCGTGAAGGGGAGACAACTCTTTTCGGTACTGACCGTACATTTACTTTCATCGGTATATTAGGCTATCTTCTTTATATATTGGACCCTACGGGGATGCGTTTGTTTATGGGAGGAGGCGCTGTTTTGGGACTGTTGCTGGGACTGAACTATTATGTGAAGCAGGCTCAATTTCATGTTTTTGGCGTGACGACTATTATTATCGCCTTAATCACCTATTGTCTGGCTCCCATTGTGTCCACCCAACCTTCCTGGTTTTATGTCATGGTGATTGTGACGGTACTTCTGCTTACAGAACTAAAGCATACCTTTACGGAATTTGCCCAGCGGATGAAAAATGATGAAATGATTACGTTGGCAAAGTTTTTGGCTATTAGTGGTATTATATTACCTATGCTTCCACATAAAAACCTGATTCCGGATATAAATCTGACTCCTTATTCTATTTGGTTGGCAACAGTGGTCGTCTCAGGTATTTCCTACCTCTCTTATTTGCTGAAGCGGTATGTGTTTCATGAATCCGGTACTTTGGTGTCCGGTATTATAGGTGGGTTGTATAGTAGTACAGCCACTATTTCGGTACTTGCACGTAAAAGTCGGAAAGCTTCGGAGCAAGAGGCTACGGAGTACGTCGCAGCCATGTTATTGGCGGTCAGTATGATGTTTTTGCGTTTTATGATACTGATACTTATTTTTAGCAGGGAAATCTTTCTTTCTATTTATCCGTACCTGTTGATAATGTCAGTGGTATCCGCGATAGTAGGTTGGTTTGTTCATTCACGGCAGAAACTTCCTAAAGATACTTCTGTCGAGTCGGAAGAGGATGATAGCAGCAATCCATTGGAATTTAAGGTTGCGTTGATCTTTGCTGTATTATTTGTCGTATTTACGGTTTTGACACATTATACTTTGGTTTACGCCGGTACAAGCGGATTGAATTTGCTCTCTTTTGTATCCGGTTTCAGCGATATAACCCCTTTTATTTTGAACTTATTGCAAAATACGGGGAGCGTTGCCGTACTGATTATTACAGCTTGCAGTATGCAGGCGATTGTAAGTAATATATTGGTGAATATGTTTTATGCCTTATTTTTTGCCGGGAAAAGAAGTAAACTTCGTCCTTGGATTTTGGGAGGCTTCGGAGCAGTGATTGTCTGCAACCTTGTTTTACTATTATTCTTTTATCTTTAAAAAAGTCTCCTTTTTTCTATTTGTCATACAAACATCTTCTTTTTCGTTTACTTTCTGCTAATGAAAAGATTGAAAAACTTCTTTTTTCTTTTTTCTTTTTTCTTTTTGTGTTTTATTAAAAAGTTTGTTTTATATTTGTTATCTTGCGATATTTAATTTACTTTTGCTGCTGATTAGCATTGTATTAGGGAACAATGTAGAACAAATAAGCAAAAACAAACGCGTAAGACGCAGGTTATGGGAAATGAGGGCGAAGGGCATAGTGCTTTCCTTGTACAAGGAAAGCCGGTGTCGTTTATATGTAAGCACAAAAAGATTTGGCATATTTCTAGAATAAAACTACTATTTTGTGTGTTGTTTTTATTCTTTTCCTTTTTAGGGGTAGAATGCTATGCTCAATCTTCTATGCGTAAGAAGGCAGTGGAAAATAAGGATTCCATCATGCCTTTTAAGTCTCGATGGGCATTTAAAACAAATGCTGTCGAGTGGCTTGTATTGTTACCTAATGTTACTGCCGAATTCGATTTGTTCGGTTCTCCTTATAAACACTACACATTAAGTCTCGGTATCAAAGGCAACTGGAACACTTCTCAAAATTATAAACCTAGCATTGTATATAATCTGGTTGATGCCCGTATGGAGTTCCGGAAATATTTCCGTACTACTCAACGTAACTTCCATCATCTGGATTCTGCTTCTTTCTTTCAACGGATGAAAGAGGAAGTGTTCACTATTAAACGTTTCCATCCTCGTTATTGGCGTGCCTATTATTGGGGGGTGTATGCTGACGTTGCTAATTATAATTTTAAATTTGGTTCGACAGGAATGCAAGGTTCTGCTTACGGTTTGGGTGTATCCGGTGGATTCAGTATTCCTTTATATGGTTATCGCCAGAACTTCATTGATTTGGAGTTAGGTGCCAGTGTCGGATTTGTATATACTAAATATGATGCGTATAAGCATGATGCTGAAAGTAATTGTTATCCTCGCTTACCTGAAAAAAGTAAGGGAGGTCATTTAGTTCCTTTCCCGGTTGTCAGTGATTTGCGGGTAGCTTTTGTTTATCGTTTCTCTACTTCTGTCAAGAACAAGTATAAACTAATTGATTATGATAAGATAAATGCGCGTGCGGAAGCTAAGCGTCAAAAGCAATTGAGGCGTGATTCTATTAGTGAAGCACGGGATAGGGCGAAACATCTGAAAGAGTTGCAGAAAGACTCTATACGATTGGCAAAAGAAGCTTTGGATCATATAAAGGACTCACTTAAGAGACAAGATAAGTTGATGAAAGATTCTTTGGAACAAGTGAAAAAGTTGGAGAAGAAAAATTCAAAGGAAGAGAAGAAGCAAGCTGGGAAAGTAGTGGAAACACCTGATATACAACAATCAACGGAGGAACAGCAACCTGCTCAGGAGAAACAGCCTGCTGAGTCTGACTCGCCTGAACCGCAGGGCGTCGAACCACAATCTTTGAAAGATCAGGAAATCGTGCCACTAACGACTAATGAGGGAGGTGAAGCGTAATGAAAGTGACTGTTATATATCAAATTCTATTGGCTTCCTTGCTTTTGGTCGGTTGTACAAAGGTAGATCTGTGTGATGAAACTACACATCCGCACGTGGTGGACGGGTTCTCGGTTACATATAATTGGAATGAACTGGGCTTATCTGCCAATGAAACGCCTGAGAAACTATATTTTGTAGCTACTCGTATCCTGAATACACGGCATATAGTTTATCAGACAGATAAAGATGGAAACTTTAAAGTGGAGAAGAGCAAAGAAGAAACGGCAATAACTCCTGATGACGGAAATACTGAAACTTCGGGTGATGGCTCAACCACTCGCGACAATACCGACATCACGACTCCCGATGACCAGTCCGAACCTCAGAGTGAGTATCAGCCTGATATCAAGCTTCCTGGAGGTGAATATGTGATGATGGCTTTTACTGATCCGGCATATCCGATGGTGAAGAAAGAGAAGAAGGATGAGGACGGGAATGTTGTAAAAGACATGAATGATAATATCGTCATGGAGGAAGTGAAAGATACGAGAGTTGAATTGCATAATTTGGATGAATTCAAGGAAAACGATGCTGTTCACATGAAAGAAGTAAAAATGCGTCATCATGCATTAGAGAGTGTTACGGATATTGTTCATGATACATGGAAGGATTTGAATCCCGGCATTGAACATGTATGGGAGGCAGGTCGTAGATTAATCATTTCCCGTTGTGATTATCTGGAACTGAATGCGGGGAATAATTATGAACAACCATTCAATTTCACCTCTTTAACTCAGCATATTGATATTAACTTTTACCTGGACTTGGTAGAGGATGGAGAGGGTGAAGATAAACAACAGCTGAAACCGGAAGATATCAAATATATTTTTGTCGAAATGTCTGGAATTGTACCGGAAATTTCTCTTTCTACCGGATTGTTGAATACTTCATCTTTGAAAAGGGTGATTGTGAAAGTGCCTGTTCCTACTACTGGAGAAACTATAACGGAAGAAAGTGGCAAGAAATGCACCACCTTGAAATGTACTGCCTCTATGGATGTGTTCGGTTTAGTCGGTGGTATGGATAATTATGCGATTATGGGACCGGGAGTTTGCTGTCTGGCTCTTTCAGTGAAGACCGGAACAAAAGAATTTATTTCTAACGGTATAGCCAATCTTTCCAGAAAGATCAAGGAATTAGGCTTGACCGAAGAAACCGGACAGGTGAATGAGCGAAGGAGACTGAAAGATAGCGGTGAATTGACTATTGATGTCCATTTACGTATCACTCCTTCCGGTGCACAAGGTGGAGCAGGTAGTGATGGAGTAATAGGCTGGGACGATGTAACGAATGAGATTCATGTGGATATATAAAAGTATGATGGAAAGAGGTCAAACATATATAGGCGTAAGACAGGTCTTGTGGGTAGGACTTTGTATGTTGCTGCTGTGCGGTTGTTCCAGAGGTACGTATGTGGGCGAGTTACCGGAAGATGACGATGCACCTTTGACGGAGAATATTCCTATCGTTTTAGGTTTTGGTGTATCGAGCTTTGATATATTGACGCGTGGAAGTGGAGCTGTCGAGAGTGGAACAAATTTAGAATTTTGGAAGAATGCGAAGTTCTACGTTTATGCATTTAATAAGAATGTAGAAACCGATTTGTCTGTTCGTTGGAGTGAGGCAAATGAAGACATTTGTTTATTGGATGCAAACAGACTTTCGGAAGATGGGGGACAATCCTCCAGCCATGGGAAAGAGGTTCGGGTAAAGGTTGATAATTCGAACTTAATGCCATTCTTTCCTGATGATAAAACAGGCTCACAGGATATTTACTATAATATGAAGCATACGGATTGGCCGTATAACTTCTTTGCTTATTATCTGGATGATTTGGATTTAACACAACTTCAATGCGTTCGGGAGAAGAATCGTATTTATTATGATGTAGAGTTGGATGGGCGTAGGGATTTTATGTCTTCTGTGGCCAATCCCAAATTGCAGGAAGATAAATATGCAAATAATCCCTATAAACAAAAAATCATGGACCGTGCATATAGCGCCTATTCTGCTAGTCATGGTTTGAATCCAGTGTTTAGTTTTCAGCACCATTTGGTACGTCTGCGATTTGTAATCTGCCGTCCGGAGGAGGGTGGAAGTGTACCTTCTATCAATGAAAGTTTGGTTGTAAAAAAGGTTAGTGTAAAATCTAAAGTTCGGGGACGTTTTACCGTTGCTGTCAATGATATAGATGCGGATGATGCAGGAAAAACTCATGTAGGGCTATCTTTTAATAGAGAAGACTACGCGTCGGAGGAGGCTTATGCGAATAGTGAAGACTATCTGTACTTGTTGAAAAAGAATGGTGAGGAGATAGGGAGTGACGGATGGTGTCGGGTAATTGACTGCAAGAAGTATTCAGAGTTAAGTGCGGAAGATAAAAAGAAGCCTTCTTTTTTAGGAAAAGAAGATGAGAATGATAATAGCGGTGCCAGCTTGTTATTAGCGCCTGCTACTACTTATTCGGCACGTATCTTTTTGGATGAAGATAAGTCGAGTGACCCAGGACATGGATTTGTAGATGTTGATTTGGAGCCTGGTGGAGGAGCTGGTTTTGTAGCAGGTGGTGCGTATGTAATCTATTTAACAATTAATAGTTTATCTGATATTAAACCTAATGTTGAAATCGGTGAATGGACACCGGGTGGAGAAACTATATTAGATCCGGATGGGGAATTTGAAGATAAATAAAATGTGAAATTCAAATATATTTATTAATTTAAATTGTATTATTTATGAAACGATTTCTTCTTTATGCAATGATGACAGCCGGAGTGTTGGCGTCTTGTTCACAGGGTGAGAATGATGGTTTACCTCAAGATGATTCTGTAAATGGAGGTACTGATGCAGCTCCTATTCTATTGTCGGCTGTGGCTCCTTCAGCTTCTGTTGAGGCTTCGACAAGAAGTGCAGGTACTGTTGGTGGGAAAGGTGACGCTAATGTTTGGAGTGGTCAAAGATTGCATATTTTTGCATTCCAAAAAGACGCAACTACTGGTGAAACTTATGGTGATAAAATTACAGGTGATAAGACTTTCTTTGATAAGATTGGTATTGCTGCCAGTGACAATGAAACCGTAGTTAAATGGGAAAATGATCAGACTTTATATTTCCCTCGTAGTGGTGCTTATGATTTCTTTGGTTACTATGCAGATGATGCATTGGGAGCAAATCCAACTTATGAAACAGGAACAAATACATTATATGCAAACTTTACAATTGATGGCTCTCAGGATCTTATGATTGCTAAAGCAAAATTGTCAACAGAACAGGAGGCTGCACTTGGCGATGACAAGTATAAAGCATATAGTGCATATACTGCTCGTAAAGGATATCAACCAGCAATGACATTTGAACACTTATTGACTCGTTTAACTTTTAATATACAGGGTATGGGCGATCAAGGTCCGGAAAATGTATATGTAAAGAGTATTCGTGTTAAATCAAGAAATACAGGTAAATTGGTTTTTGCTTATGTAACAGATACTGATAAGGGGGCTGTTTTTGACCAATTTACACCGGAGACTCTCCCTTTCTTATATCTGAAAGAGAGAAATATGCAAGGTGTTATGCAGGCATTGGACGCAGACATTACTTTCACAGAGGCTGACCTGACTGAGGATATAAAAGATTTCAAAGGTACTATCGGAAAATACCATGCGTCTGCAACTGGTGCTGCAAATGCGACTCCCGTAGGAGAAGCTTTGTTGGTTGAACCGGGTGTAACATCGTATGCCCTTGAAGTGGATGTTGTACAATATTATAATAAAAATGGTAAGATAATAACAGATTTAACTCAACGTGAAAATACTTATAAGTTGAATTTGGACATTGCTAAAGTTGCTCCTCCTAAAGGTGAACCGACTCCCACAATATTTGAAGCTTCTAAATCTTACGATGTAACTATTCAGGTACATGGCTTAACTGAGATAACTCTTACTGCTAAATTGGGCGAATGGAAAGATGGAGGAAGTATTGTGTTCGATCCTGATAATGATTTTTCAAATGATGTAAAATAAGTAATGAATATGAAAAAGAATCTTTTATATGTAATGGCAATGGCCGCTGTTTTCGCAGGCTGTTCAAGTGGTGAAGGTTTTGACGAAAAAGAAGGAAATAATACTCCAGTAGAACCGGTAGATAATAGTGAAGTCGAAATAGCTTTTGGAAAAGCAACTACGGTGAGTGCAGTGCAACAGTATAATAATACTAGAGCAGCTCTTGGGGATACCTGGAACGGTGAACAAATTGGAATTTGGGGAGTAGATCGTTCAGAAACTGCAGAATGGAACTTGGTTAGTTCTCATATATTTGGGCAAACTGATCCTGTGACTGCTACGGTTGCAAGTGGTGGAGATGTGACTTTTGATAATGGCCCTTATTACTATCCGATGAGTTCTAAAGTTAATTATAGTTTCTATTCTTGTTATCCGGTCGTTAGAACTGCTGTTGCTGCTAGGAGGTCGATTTCTTGTCCATATACAATTGATGGTAAGACTGATATTATGTGGGGAAGTGCAGTTTGTGAAGATAAGATGGTCGATGGTGTTACATACTCAGGTTATAATGCATTATATTTTCGTAAAGTGGTTGACGCACCTGTTCCTGATTTGAAATTTCAACATTGCTTGACTAGATTAAACTTTGTAGTTCAAAAAGGAATTGAAGGGGGAGGAAAACCTGTCCCTGTTGCTGTTCAAGATATAAAAGTCTTGAATGTTCCTACTGCGGCTAATTTAACAGTTGTGGGAGATGGTGCTGGAACCTTGACAGAGTCTGGTGCAACAGGTGAGTTGTCTTTGTATAATGGAGATACTCCTTCTTTTGATACGATTGTTGTTCCTGAACTTGGTCAAGAAAAAGCATTGGGAACAGTGCTGTTAATGCCTTCAAAAACAAAAGAATATGAGTTGGAAGTTACTTTGGTAGCCCTCGACGAGAATAACACTCCTACTGGAAAACCAGAAAAGGGTATTGTGAAAATTAACAGTAAAGTCGATTTCGCTCCTAATACCAAATATAAAGTCACTTTGACAGTGTATGGATTACAGATAGTCCAGGTTCATGCTACATTGGGTAAGTGGGAAACCGGAGAGGATATAACTCAAGAGGTCAATTAAACATTAAAAAAGTGTTTATGAATAAATGGATATTAGGTGTATCGGTTATATTATTTTTACTGACATCTTGTAGTAAAGATAATGATGAGGGTACACCTCAATCTGATGATATAATGAATGGAGGGGCTGAATTGAAATTCAGCTCCGATGTTCTTTCGTCTATCGTGGTTGACGTTGATCCTACTAGAAGTTCGACTCGTGCGCCATTGAGCTCTTTTGAGAACAACTCTCAAATTGGAATTTATGGAATACCGGGAGTTGATGGAGGGAAGAATGAATCATGTAATTTGCGTGATTGTAAATTTGAATCCGATTTTCAAAAATATTTGTTTAATGGTCGATATACCTATGTTTCTGGGTATGACGAATTACAATCGGAATTTCAGGCTACATATCCATCACGAGCAAATCCTGCTTTATATTTGTATGGGTATTATCCTTATACGGACAAGGCGGAATATCGTGAAATTGCCGGAGCTTCTCAGTGGGCTGTTCCATGGCAACTAGATACTGACAATATGGCTAATACAATAGACTATCTTTATACAGGTGAAAAATTCGTTCGATATTCAGAATGGGGACTCAATCCAATTACTTTGGAGTTTCAACATGCCTTTGGTAGAGTGGATTTTAAGTTCTATACGACGAGTATGGCTGTTCTTAATAAGAATTATACTGTAGAGTCTGTTACAATAACTTGTATTTCCGGTAAAAAAGGTTGGATGGCAATTGCCAATGGAAGTATGTCATTTACAACAGAGCAATTTACTTCTACATATAAAGTCGTGGATGGTTCTGTCGCATGGAATATACCAGGTGAACCGGCAGCTCGTTTTATGTTTCCTCATACTCAGACGCTGATAAAAGAAGTGACTTGTGTTATGAGAAGCGGAGCTGGAGAGGTTAAGAAATATACTATTTATGATCAATATTCCGGTTATACAATTCCGGTACGGCAAGGAGAAATAACAAATATGAATGTTAAATTCTTGCCAAAAGATGCATCCATCTCATCTGCAGTCGATGTAAATTCATGGGATAGCAATACGACTATTGATAAAGATGTAAAGTTATAATAACGACATGACACGAATCGTAAAATATCTGTTCTTCTTTATTTTGCTGCTTGGAGCTGGAGCACAAGAGATGTGCGCCCAGCAAATAGCAGTGAAAACCAATGGCTTGTCACTTTTGGCAGGAGTGCCTAACTTAGGATGTGAACTTGTAGTGGGAGAACGCTCCAGTGTTGATTTAAGTTTCTATGGAGGATACAAACCTTGGGGGACAGATATCAAGCTTATCGGAGTACAGCCGGAGTATCGATATTGGTTTAACGGACGTCCTATGGTGCGTGAATACATCGGTATATCCGCTTTAGGTGCGAGCTATGATATGCATCTGGGAAAACATATTTACGATGGAGATGCCATAGGTATTGGTATAACGATGGGATATTCAATGGTATTGGGAAAACGCTTGAACCTTGAATTTTCGGCAGGTTTCGGAGCCGTTTGTTTCTGGCACCAACAATACTATGAGAATGATAATTTTGAGGATTATCTGATAAATAATCCGGGAAAGACGAATGCGCATGGATATAAATTGTTTCCAGCCAAGTTAGCGGTTTCTATTTCTTATATTATTAGATAGTTAGAAAGTGAGATTGTAGATATGAAAGTAAATTTGATAAGGGTGAACGGAGCTATGAGAATAGCTTTTCTATTGATATGTTATTTAGCTACTTGTGTTCAGTTGAATGCGCAAGCCCCCAAATTAGTGATGGGACGTATTTTGGACAAAGAAGCATCCGAGAAGAAACGCAAACCTGTCCCGTTTGATATTTCTTCTATTGGTGACATAAAGATTTATTATTTCAATACCGTTCAAGAAGGAAAGGATATGGAAGCGGCACTGAACAAAGACAATATCAGTTTGACCCTTTCAGCCATGTACGAAGTACCCGATGCGACGGGAGCTTATCAGATTACTTTACCGGAGACCGGTTCATTGGTTATCAAAGTAAGTACGGCGCCCGCTGTATTTGAAGCAATCAGTGGTCGACGGGAGATTACTACGTATGTAGATATGGGACACATGATTAGTCAGGTAACCGTTGTGGGGCAACGTACGGAGGTTACGTCCATGCCCGAAACGCCTGATCAGTATGGAGATATGATTATTTTGAACGGAGCGAAAGTTGCAGTTCCTCCACGTATTGGAAAGGACAATGCCCGAATGATCGTACAGCCATACGTGATAAATAATAGTAAAGGAAAGAAAGTTGAAATGTATCGTCTGCCTCGTGTATACGATGGTTCGCAATATTATCTGACTCAGGACCGTCGTATGGGATATGATATAACCCGGGATTCGCTGGACGCTTTTATCATTGAAAACGAACCCCTCTCAGCGGAGAAGGCTTCCTATATGTGGAATGATACAATCAAACTATCCAATGCGCAAGATAACTTTCAAGTGCTGGCTCTTATGCAGATGGAAGATTATACGCGTCCTTATTACGAGCGCTTGTTGGAGCTCTCTACCCGTAGCCCCAGACGTCCGTTACGTTTCCTCGAATATTCGCTCGACCAGTATGAACTGGACCCTAAGAAATATGAGGAAAAACCGAAAGTTGAACGCCGTACCGGTGTGGAAGACATTTCTTTGAGCTTCTTACTGGGGAAGGCGGAATTGGATCCTGAAGATCCTAATAATGAAGTACAGTTGAATAAACTGAAAGCGAAACTGTTGGAGGTGGTAAATGGCGAAAGTTCTACTTTGAAAGAGCTTCATTTGTATAGCGTTTCGTCACCGGAAGGTTCTTATGCGTCTAATATGGCTTTGTCGCAACGTCGTCTGGCGTATGCACGTTCGTTGGTGTACTCTGTTATTCCGGCTCATACGATGCAACGTTTGTATACTTATACACCTAATGATTCGCGAGTTGCTACTTGGTTGGAGGTAGCGGATTTGCTGGAGCAAGATACGCTGGCTGCGGAGGCTGCCGCTATTCGCGAAATTGTAGAGAAATACCCGAAGAACCAAGACCAGCAATTTCGGCAAGTAGCTGCTTTACCATATTATAGTACTATTATAAAAAGCCATCTTCCCAAATTGCGTTCAATGAAGTGCGAATATACCGCAGAAATTTATCGTGCCTTGACGAAGGAGGAAATATTGAATCGTTACCGGAATGATCCTGATTATCATTCGGGAAAAAAGAATTTTGCTTTGTATGAATACTGGCACTTATTCAATATGGTGAAAGATCCTAAGGAATTGGAGGAGCTGTATCGCCGTGCATATCACTATTCTCAAGAATTGACGGGTGGAAAACCGTGGGTGCTGGCTGCTAATAATTTAGCGGTGGCTTACTTGAAACGCGATACGGTGGATACGGAAGTATTGAAGCCGTTAATTGATTTCTCAGTGAGAGGCTGTAATGTGGAGCGTACGTTTGACGGACGTGTGATTGGTATTGATAATGTTGAGGAGGTGGTAGCCAATCAACTTGCCATGTATTTGAAGAAGGGAGATTTTTCGGAGGCCAGTCGTCTGGCGCAATTGCTGCCCGACAATGAGAAGAACAAGAAGATAAAGGCATTTGCGTTCTGCTTGGGAGGATATTATAAAGTGACCAGCGGATTGAATGATGCGGAAATAGCCCGTCGTCTGGAAACATTTGAATTGGTCAAGAATAGTTCTCCTCTTAATAATGTCGTGATGTGTCTGGCGATGAAGACACACGCATGGAATGAAAAAGCGGAGAAAGCATTGGAGGATTTACCCGCAGACGATCCGAAGACGATGTATCTGAAAGCGGTGTTATATTGTCGTAAAGGAGACTTTTATGCCATGCAGGCAGAAGAGGCGTTGACAAACTGTTTCAAGAAGGACAGCAGTTATATCTCAATAGCCGAATGGGATGGAGATATCAGTGAAGACTGTTTCAAATATGCTAAGATGGGGTATGAAGATGCAATGACTACGGGAGGAAATGAATAGCTTAAATAGATAAATAATGGTGATGAAAAGATATATATTGACGTGTATTTGTTGTGGAATATTTGCGGGCGGCGTACTTGCCCAGCAGCAAGATTCCATTGCAAAGATGCGAGATGCAGCAGCTGCTCAGGATTCCGCAATGCAACGAAGAAGCCAGGCCGATACAGCCTATCGTGTGAAGTTCAATGCAATGAAGTATTCAATGCAGAAACGTTATCAGCCTAAAGGGATGGAGTTCAACAATAAAAAGTTTCTTGATAACTTCTTCTTCGGTTTTTGGGGTGGTTACAACCGTATTATTCCACAAGGGGATATGAATCTTTCCGGCGGACCGGAAATCGGACTGTCTGCAACTAAATTCTTTTCTTCTAAAAACGGAATGCGACTCTATGGAACATGGCAAAGCGCCAGTCGCCAGAGTGATAATGAAAAATGGAGCAATTATTCGTTCGGTATAGATCATATATTCAATCTTAGTACGGCTTTTGCCGGATATAATCCTTATCGTATGTTCGAGATTTCTACGGTTGAAGGGCTGGGTGTACATCTCGCTTCTTTGGCTGGAGAGAAAAAAAGAGCGGGCGATTTCCATCTAGGTTTACAGATGAAGTTGGCCACCGGCACGCGTCTGGACGTGTTTGTAGAACCGGCAATCTCCTTTTATACCGATAATATCGATATCTCCGGAGAAAATAACTGGCACGGATATGATTTGGGATTGAATGCCCGTGTGGGGATGAATTATCGTTTAGGTACCTTCAAGCAGCGTGGAAGTACGGAAGCAGGAGAGGAGAACTTCTTGGACAATACTTTCATCAGTGCGGCTATGGGACTTCAAGCGCAAAATTCCTCATTGGCCAGGGAACAAGGACTGCTGGGCTCTACAGGACCTGTTTTTAATGTGTCCTTAGGTAAATGGTTTTTGGATCTGTTTGGTTTCCGCTTATCTGCATTCGGATCGTATGATGCGTGGAAAGAGAATCAAAAGGCAGGTATGGACAGAATGACTCTGTATGGAGGCGGACGGGCAGAAGTGATGTTGAATCCTTTTGTGTTGTTCAAGAAAGAAGCGCGTTCTATGCGGTGGGGAGTTGTCCCGATGTTCGGTGTCGAGTTGGGGATGATGAAGAAACAGGATGAGCAGGAGGTTATTTCTAAAACATATACGGGATGGACAGGTGGAGTACAGTTTAAGTATTATCCGATAGAGAACTTGGCTTTCTTCGTAGAACCACGTATGTCCTTCGTACCTTATACCTTTACAGAGAAGACGATTTCCGGAAAAGTGAATGAGTATTCTTTTATGGATAAGCTGATGAATATTAGTGTAGGGGTCGAATTGCGTCGTCCTACTCGTCCGCAATGGCAGCAGTTAGCCAAACTTAGGGGAGATTTTACTCCTTATTATTATACTTCTTATGCTGTCGGCATGACAATGCCGCAACAGTTGAACCGGCCTACTTCACGCCGTCCGGGTTTCATTACCGGAGCTGCGGTCGGACGGCAGTTTAGTCCGCTTTCCGGATTCCGTTTAGGACTTGACTTCAACAATGCGGCTACCCGTTTGGCGGATGCTAAGGTTGACCGTTACACTTTTACGAGCCTTTCTTTGGATTATATGTTTGATATATCCAATTGGGTAATCGGTTATGATCCGGAACGTAAGTTTGGTACGGAAGTTTTTGCCGGTCCGGTCATTACCCATCGCTTTGAACCGGGAAAGACCTATTTGGGAGGAGAAGGCGGTGTACGTCCTTATTGGAGGCTAGGTGAGCAATTTGATGTTTTTGCTGAGTCTAAATTGCGACTGTATACGCAACGTTATATTAATTCGCGTGAGGGTAAGGGAACTCCTTTACAGCTCTCTTTTGCGGTGGGTACTTCGTATCGATTCAGCCCTTCTTATCGTAAGAGATTGTTAGAAAGCGGTTTTGGTGATGGAACATTCTGGGGAAATACTTTCATCAGTGGAGGGGTCGGCTTTCAGTTCCTGAGTGGCTCGGGACGTTCTATGGGGGCTTTAGCTTCGGTAGGGCCTACTATGAGTGTATCTGCCGGTAAATGGTTTCTACCTTTCTGGGGATTACGTTTCTCCGGTTTTGCAGGTATAAGTAGTTGGGGGCAGGCTGCGCGTGAAGATGGAACTCTTGCTGACAAGCGAACGATGCAAGGAGGAGTCCGGATAGAGAGTATGTTGAATTTTCTTTCTTTCTGGCAGCATGATAATGAACAACGTTGGGGAATTGTTCCGATGTTAGGTCTGGAACTAGGTAAGGTACGGAGGCAAAATGAAAATATAAAGGTTAGTGCGGCAGGTGCTGCATATGCCGGTGTGACGGCAGGGCTGCAATGTAAATATTACTTCTCCGATCATACGGCATTATTTATAGAACCTCGTTTCTCTCGTATTCCTTATTCTTACAGAGATGTCAACGTTATTGATAATTATGTGGGGCCTCGCATCTCTACGGCAGATAATGTGATGAGTGTGCAGGTCGGACTGGAATTCCGTCGTGCAGGTGGTAAGACGTTGAAAGAGCTGGCTGCTCGCAGAAGTGAATTCGAGCCTTATTATTTTGCCTCATGGAATGTAGGTGGAAATATGCCTATTCATCGGGTGAAATTAGATGACGGTTCTGGTCTTGGAGTTTTAATAGGAGTGTCTGGAGGACGGCAGTTCTTCCCTTGTTCTGGTGCACGGATAGGCTTGGATTATGTTGCTTTGCCGGGAAAGAACGGATCGGATGCCCGTAAGTTGATTAGTTTATCGGCAGATTATCTCTTTGATGTGACTCATTTTATGGGAGGTTATAATCCGGACCGTAAATTTGGTGTCGAGTTGCTTGCAGGTCCTGTGTTGTCATTCGGAAAAGAGCCTAATAAAACGAATATTGGTGCGGAGGGCGGCGTACATTTTTATTATAGATTGCTTAAGGGATTCGGTGTTTTTGCCGAACCTCGTTTGCGACTATACACTAAAGATATATGGTCGGGTGGAGATTTGACTCCTGTTCATGCGTCATTCTCGGTGGGAACCTCTTACAGATTTTGATTTATGAGAGTATAACGTGTACTCAAAGTATTGCAAGCTTTTTTAGGGATATTCCTTAAATATAGAATATAAGGCAACTAATTCGTAATGAAGAAGTTGCCTTATTTATTAAATTAAATATAGTCATCGCCCAGTTGAATTTGGGCGTCATTGACATATTTGCGGATGGAATGTTCTTCGTCTTTACGGCAAATAAGTAAGACGTTTTCGGATTCCGCTATCAGGTATCCTTCCAACCCGTCAATTACAGCGAGTTTTCCTTTCGGTAATACTACCATATTGTCTTTGCTGTTATATAAAAGTGAATGACATTTTAAACTGACGTTACCTTCTTGGTCTCTGTCTGATAAATCATAAAGTGATCCCCAGGTTCCAAGATCAGACCAGCCAAAATCACCTAATGACACATATACATTATCTGCTTTCTCCATAATGCCGAAATCGATGGACACATTAGGGCATGCTGGGAAATTTTCTTCAATAAATGCTTTTTCTCCATCAGTGGCATAAATTTCCTTTCCGGGCGCCAGTTTAGAAGTCAGCTCGGGCAATAAGGACTCACTTGCTTTGATAATGCTATTTACATTCCACATGAACAGTCCGGAATTCCAATAAAATTCTCCACTTTCTACAAATACTTTAGCTAATTCCAGTTCTGGTTTCTCGGTGAATGTTTTTACTTTGTAGAAGTTATCTCCGGCAGGCTCGGCGATTTGTATATATCCGTATCCGGTTTCCGGTCGATTAGGCTTAATTCCTAGTGTCAGTAGCTTTTCAGAGTGTGAGACAAAATCCAGTCCTTTTTCGATAGCGGCAAGAAATTCATCTTCCTTTAAAATAAGGTGGTCTGAGGGGGCCACTACTATATTGGCATTTGGATTCAGTGCCCTGATGTGATAGGAGGCCCAAGCTATACATGGAGCGGTATTTCTTCGTGCAGGTTCTAGCAGTATTTGTTTTTCGTTTACTTCGGGTAGCTGCTTTTTAACTAAGTCTGCATACATTGCATTGGTAACGATAAGAATATTTTCTGTTGGTATTACCTTTTGGAAACGATCAAACGTTTGTTGTAAGAGTGAACGACCGGTTCCGAAGAAATCTAAGAATTGTTTAGGCAATGTTTTGCGGCTAAACGGCCAGAAGCGGCTTCCAATACCGCCACCCATAATCACGCAATAATTATCCTTGTTTGTCATAACAGAGACTCTATTTAAAAGTTTCTGCTAATGTACGGTTTATTCTCTGAATATAGAAGTGTTTGAGATATGTTTTATTATTTTTTTCTCTTTTTTTCTACCAAACTATTGCAGATTCAAAATAATGTCGTATCTTTGCACCGCAATTGAGAAATCAAGTATGCCCAGATGGCGGAATCGGTAGACGCGCTGGTCTCAAACACCAGTGGATTCAC